>Ga0137302_10557_pt1 | contig 14754 bp, 13 predicted proteins | sample Ramsor2O_GlcNAcB_FD_97184 | JGI IMG/M metagenome (GOLD analysis project Ga0137302, IMG submission 97184) | Mouse cecal microbial communities from Vienna, Austria - N-Acetylglucosamine amended with D2O_GlcNAcB | ecosystem: Host-associated > Mammals > Digestive system > Large intestine > Cecum... | reverse complement strand
CTAAACATTGTACCAGCAGCGGTTCAAAATGGAACAGCAGCCAGAATGCAATTTTCAGACACGATCTATAGCATATTGGAAAGTGAGGCTGGGTAATGGGAAATTTTGATTTTGCACATTTAGAAAAAAATATATCAGATATGATATTTGAAGGTATGGTTAAGATTGGTTATATGGAAGGGAAGAGTGTCAGCGTCTTCTACGATCCTGGACTGATCTGTTATTTGCTGGATACCGGGGAGATGGAAACAACGTCTTTGCAAAAATGTATGGCGGAATTCGAAGAATATGTAAAACCGCATTTTCACGATATGAAGGTAAAGTTCGAGGCAGGAAGATATGAATTTGCAGTTCCCAAAGAAGGAGTTAAATATATCTATGAAAATAATACCAGCCGGGAATTTTTGAAAAAACTGGTTCAGGTATTACAGGGACCTTCCTGTGGACTGGATGAGATTATTGCTGTTTTCCGGGAGGTTTCAGAGAAAATTACAGTAGAAGAAATCCAGCATTCGGAATTCCAGTATGTGATTACATTCCAGGATAAGGATATCGATGAGTTTCATTATTGCTTTACCTTTGATGAAATGGGACATTATTACCACCGGCTTTTAGATTATGATTTCGAAAAAGTTGTTCATTGTGATTGTTAATTAAAAGAGGAGGCATAACATGAATTGGAGACTTGACAGGGAATGGATGAAGGCATTGGTCTGCCATGAGAATGGAAGTATTGAGCTGATGGACCGCCCCATACCTGTAATGAAAGATGATAAGGACGCCATTATTGAAGTAACATTATCTACGATATGTATGAGTGATCTCCACATCATGCATCAAACTGTGCCAAGAGCTAAGCCTGAGACGGTACTTGGGCATGAATTTACGGGCAGGGTCATGGAAGTAGGAAGTGGTGTGACAAACATAAAACCGGGTGATCGGGTAGCGGTGAACTGTATTACATTTTGCGGCGAGTGCTATTTTTGCCGGGAAGGATATATCAATAATTGTGAAAAAGGCGGCTGGGAACTGGGATGCCGTATAGACGGATGCCAGGCAGAATATGTAAGAGTGCCTTTTGCAGATATGGGTCTAACTAAAATTCCTGATTCCGTGAAGGATGAAGAGGCTCTGTTTCTCGGTGATATTCTTTCAAGCGGATACTTTGGAGCGGATCTGGCTGAAATCAAACCGGGAGATACCGTGGCGGTGATAGGTGCAGGACCAGTGGGGCTGTGTGCGATGATGTGCGCAAAACTATTTGGAGCATCCAGGATTATAGCGGTGGATATCGATGAGTCCAGGCTGCAGCTCGCCCTGAAGCAGCAGCTGGCAGATACGGTTTTCAATCCGGCAGTCTGTGATATTGAAGAGGAAATAAAAAAACTAACTGCAGGCCGGGGGGCGGATGGAGTCATCGAAGCGGCGGGCGGCAGAGATACCTTTTCCCTTGCATGGAAAGCGGCAAGACCAAATGGTGTAGTGGCACTGGTTGCCATGTACGAAGAAAATCAGGAGCTTCCGCTTCCAAAGATGTATGGAAAGAATCTGATTTTTAAAACCGGGGGCGTGGATGCGGTACATTGCGAACGTTTGATGCGGCTGATCGAAGCAGGTAAGATACAGACGAATTTTCTGATCACCCATCGTGCACCGCTAAATGATATTGTGGAGGGCTACCGGGTATTTGGAAATAAAGAAGACGGATGCATAAAGTGGGCAGTTACTCCATATGAGCGCTAGAGCCTGTTTGAAAATTCATTCCTGCCATCTGCACGCCCCACTTTGCGGTATATTTGCCCCGAATTCAGGTTACGTAGCCCGCTACATGCCCTTCATCCGGGACAAATCTCCCACAAAGTGTGACGCACAGCTGCCAGAAAGCAATTTTAAAACACGCTCTAATTCTACATAAATATCTAATTTATGGAAATAGTGTATAAAAGTACTTGACAAACCTAACTGTAACTGATAATATTACAGTATCAACTGTAACAATTTTAATAACAATTAAACGAATATGATTTGATGAAGGAGGCAAAAATGAAGCGTAAGCGGTTAGTTATGGGAGCAATTTTGATTTCGGCGGCAGTGGTATTGAGCGCCTGTGGCAGTAACGGAGCAGAATCTTCGCCAAAAGAGACCAAAGAAAATATACAGAGCACGACAGAGGCAGGTCAGGATACATCAGAGGCAGGTCAGGATACATCAGAGGCAGACCGGGATACATCAGAGACAGCCGGCAAGGGAGAATATCAAAAGCTAACGGCAGAGGAGGCGAAGAAAAGGATCGACAGCGGGGATAATCTGGTTATTCTGGATGTCCGCACTCAGGAAGAGTATGAGGAAAAGCATATTGACGGAGCGGTTCTGATTCCAAATGAAGAAATCGGGGAAGAACCTTTGGCGCAGCTTCCGGATTTAAACCAGGAAATCTTAATTTATTGCAGAAGCGGCAACCGCAGCAGCCAGGCAGCCAAGAAGATGCTGGAGGCAGGCTATACCAATGTATATGATTTTGGCGGCATTAACGACTGGCCTTATGATACGGTATCCGGCAGCGATGCGGATTCACAAAAAGAGTCAAAGGCGGAATCCACAGGAGAAGAGACAAAGGAAACCCCGATAGAAGTTGGGGATTCTAAAATTATGGAGTCTCAGAATGATAATCCCAGTCTCAGCGCATTTACGACTACGGACATTGACGGAAATAAAGTAACCCAGGATATTTTTAAAGATCATGATCTGACGATGGTTAATATCTGGGCAACATTCTGCGGTCCCTGTTTGCGTGAAATGCCGGAATTGGGTGAGATTAATACGGAATATGCAGATAAAGGGTTCCAGATTGTAGGAATCGTAACAGATGTTATTACAAATGACGGTACCATTTCAGCCTCCCAGATCGAGACGGCGAAGTATGCAATTGAAGAAACCGGTGCAAGTTATAAACATCTGCTCCCGTCTATGGATTTGCTGATGGGACCGCTTCAGGAAGCTTCCGTAGTTCCTACCACGATATTTGTAGATAAAGAGGGCAAACAGGTGGGAGAAATTCAGACAGGTGCCAGAAGTAAAGAAGACTGGGAAGTAATTATAAAGGATTTACTGGAACAGGTAAAATAAATTTCACGAAGTAAAGGAAAAGGAGGATTTAAAATGAAGGAATATGATGCATTAATAATTGGTTTTGGCAAAGGTGGTAAGACACTTGCAGGAAAACTGGCGGCACAGGGAAAACGCGTTGCACTGGTGGAGAAATCAGATCAGATGTATGGAGGTACCTGTATTAATGTAGGATGTATTCCTTCAAAATCCCTTGTCCGCAATGCCCAGACAGCGAGAAGGAATTCAGGAACTGATTTTGCATGGAAGGCTGACTGGTATGCCAGGGCTATTCATGAAAAAAGAGATTTGACCGGGATGCTGCGTGGGAAAAATTTTGCAAAACTGAATGATCTGCCAAACGTAACTATTTATAATGGAACAGCCAGCTTTGTATCCAATACGAAAGTAAAGGTTCAAATGAAGGATGAAGTACTGGAACTGGAGGCAAAACAGATCTTCATCAATACGGGAGGCACCCCTGTTGTTCCGGGAATCGATGGGCTTAAAGATAACCCCTATGTATATTTCAGCGAAACCTTAATGGATCTGGAAATACTGCCAAAGAAGCTGGTTATTATCGGCGGAGGATATATCGGACTGGAATTTGCCTCTATTTATTCGGGATTCGGATCAGAAGTGACGGTGCTGCAGGATGGTGAGATCTTAATTAAACGGGAAGACCGTGACATTGCTGATGCCATGAAAAAGGCACTTGAGGATTCCGGCGTTACGTTCCGTCTGGGTGCTCAGATTGAGCAGATACAAAACAAGGGAGAAAATGCATCCGTAACCGTTATCTGGAAAGGTGAGAGGCTGGAATTAGAGGCAGATGCCATTCTGGTCGCTACCGGAAGAAAGCCAAACACTGCAGAATTGAATGCACAGGCAGCAGGAGTAGAGCTTACGTCCAGAGGTGCAGTAAAGGTGGATGAGAACCGGAAAACTACGGCGCCTAATATCTGGGCTATGGGAGATGTGGTAGGTGGTCTGCAGTTTACATACGTGTCCCTGGATGATTTCCGCATCGTCTGGTCACAGTTAAATGAAGGGCAGTATAATGAGAAGAAACGCCAGAATGTGCCCTATAGTGTATTCATTAATCCATCGTATTCCCGTGTGGGATTGAATGAGGATGAGGCAAGAAAAGCCGGTTATCATGTTAAAATTGTAAAGCTTGCTGCCGCAGCAATTCCAAAGGCACAGGTGTTAAAACAGCCTGTTGGTCTGTTAAAAGCCATAATTGATGAAGATACCAATAAAATTCTGGGCGCCATGCTGTTTTGTGAAGAATCCTATGAAATGATTAACTTGATTAAGCTTGCCATGGATGCGGATCTGGATTATCAGATTTTAAGGGATCAGATTTACACCCATCCAACTATGAGTGAAGCATTTAATGACTTATTTGCAGTATAATGTGACAAAATCGAATAACAGAAAAAATGTACCGCACCGAAAGGACAGTGTTAACTTCATGACATTGTCCGAAAGGATGCGGTATTTTTATTTTTCTATTGACAAAAAACAATAACTGTATATAATAATATATATACAGTATATACTATAATATCAATATTGATAAGGAGTGATCGTTTGAAAGTAATCGTTTCAAACCAGTCAGAGCTGCCGATATATGTACAGATAAAAGAGCAGATAAAAGAGCAGATTATGAATGGAACAATTCCGGAAGGAGAGACGCTTCCCTCCATCCGTCAGCTGGCGAAGAACCTGGGGATCAGTGTTATCACCACGACCAGGGCATACAGCGAATTAGAACAGGAGGGATTTATTGCTGCCAGGCAGGGCAAGGGCAGCGTTGTACTGCCAAGGGATAATGAGATGGTCCGGGAGCAGTATCTGAAAAGGATTGAGCAGGCATTTGAAACAGCGATTGAAAATGCGCGTTATGCGCAGATTCAAAATGACGAGTTGGTAAATATCTTAGAAGCATTATTACATGAGGAGTGAAAGATATGAACATATTAGAAGTAGAAGGGTTGTCCAAACAAAGAGGTGGATTCCACCTGAATGACATCAGCTTTCAGATTCCGGCGGGTTATATCTGCGGATATGTAGGACAGAACGGGGCAGGAAAGACCACGACGATTAAGCTGATTATGGAACAGTTAAAACATGAAACGGGTATGATTAAGGTAAACGGCATTACCTTTGAGGAAGATGAAATAAAATATAAAGACCAGATTGGCTATATTGCGGATGAATGTTATCTTCCGGGTGAATATACTGCCGTAAAACTGGCGGCAATGCTGGCTGGATTTTATCCGTCATTTCAAAAGAAAGTATTTTATGACTATCTCGCCAAATGGAATCTTCCAAAGAACCAGAAAATAAAAGAGTTTTCCAAAGGAATGAAGGTCCGTATCATGTTTGCATGCGTATTGTCCAGAGAGACGAAAATCTTGATTATGGATGAAGCCACAAGCGGGCTGGATCCGGTTATCCGCACCGAGATTCTGGAAGAACTGCAGGAATACATTGAAGATGGAGAACGAAGTGTATTGCTTTCCACCCATATTATGAGCGATCTGGATCAGGTGGCAGATTATATTTTCTTTTTGAATCAGGGCCGTAAAGTATTCTTTGACACCAAGGATGAAATCCTGGACAGGTATGTGGTGATCAAAGGTGGTTTGGAGGAATTGACGGCAGATCTGGAAAAAAGACTGATTGGTGCGAAGAAAACCCAGATTGGGTTTGAAGGTCTTTTGGAAACGGAACAGCTGGAGTATATTCGTAAGGATTTTCTTGTAGAAAAGCCAAGTATAGAGCAGATTATCGTCTTTTATATTCAGGGGGTGAGAAAAAAATGACAGGAAATACAATACGTTTTTTAAAAATGGATTTTGGAACATTGGCAACGGTAAATAAAATTATTTTCTTTTATCCACTTGCGGTTCTTTTGTTCGTGATCGTGCAGGGTTCCTTTGTTATGGGGGGATTTATGCTGATTTTTCTTTTTCCAACATTGGCAATGACACCGTTTTTGGGAGAAGAAAGCCAGAAGATCAAGATATTTTATTTATCACTTCCGGCTACGGTGAAAAATATGGTGTCTGGAAGATACCTGTTTTTATTCGCCAGTGCGCTTGGGCAAATGGTGGGAGGATTGTTAATCGCAGTTATCTGCAAGGTATTCGGGATACCCATTACCGGTCTGGATGCCGGATTATTTGTCTGCGGGGTCATGCTGGATATAACGGCATGTCTGCTCATGTATCCGCTGGTATATAAAGTGGGAATCGCAAAAGGGAGAAGCCTTATTGGCGTTATGCCGATACTGGCAGCCGGTCTGGTTGCCCTGTTGTTTACCACCACACAGGAAAAGATTGGTTCCTACCAGGATATTTTTCAGTTTGTTATGAATAACGGGTATTACATTACAGCAGGTGTATTTGTTTTTGTGTGCATTCTGACCGTTATATCGGTGATAATCAGTTTCCGGATCTGTGAAAAGCAGGAAATATAGATGATTAAGGTGTTATGAAATAAATTTTCAGGCAGGGTCCCGGAGGTGGATATATGCAAAGATATGGTGTAATCAATGGAACGATCATAGTAATTGCTCTGACATTAAATTTCCTTAAAATAATTCCACCGGAATTATTTTTAACGGCGGTGGTAATCTGCGGAGTTATGGCAATCATCATTTGGTATGGCAATTATCATTGCTGCAGTTCTTTCAAGCAGGTTCTACAACAAATCAAAACTACAATCAGGAAGTAATCAGAGTATCGAAAAGAGCAGAGATGATTAAAATTCTCTGCTCTTTTCAATGCTTCACACACAAATGCTATACAATCAATTCGATAATACCGATTGCAATTAACAAAATGGAGGAAGCAGGAGATAACATTTTAATAAACCGGAAATGAAGCAGCCGGTATCCTAAACGGTTGCTCACGTGCATAGAAACACAGGAAAACAAAGCTGCGAAAAATGCTATATACAGTGGAGACATATTCATAACGCCGGCACTGAAAGAAGGGGGAATACAGTTGATTGCAAGTACAAACCCCAGAAAGACAGTCTCCTGCATACAGGGTGCGCAGAAATCTGTTTCCTTTTCCATATCTGTGGTATTTTTGGGAATCGAATCTTTGATGAGGCAGAAGTAACCAAAGAAAATCATAATTACAGCACCTATAAAATTTGTATATACCAGGAAGTTTCCGGAAATTAACCTGGCGGCATAGGTTGAACCGAAAGCGCAGACTCCGGTTGTCAGACCTATCAGAAAGTTAGAAAATATGGTAAGCTTCTGACCGCGTATCCCCATATTCATTCCGATAACAAAGTTATCCAGATTGACTGCGATACCAATCAAAAGCGGAAACATGATTGACATATTAAAACTCCCATCTGCCTGCCTTTGCAGGCATTCAAATCAGGATGGTGACAGCTGTTAAGGCGTGTTTGAAAATTTATCACCTCAATATAATATATTCCCGGATATCCCGTATGTGACAAAGGAGCATTTCTACTATGAGCTTGCCATCTTAATAAATATAGTTTTTCCAACTAAATATAGTTTTTCCAAAAGTAATGTGACAAAGGAATATTTCTTCTGTAAGGCAGGCAGGAAAATCATTTTACATCCCTTGTATCTCAAAATAAAATAAAAAATATTAGTTTTTCATTAAAATTACAGACAAATATTTGATAATGAAACTACTTATGGTATAATTCAGGTAACGGTTTGAGAAATCAGTCGTTAGAAGCACGGAAACCAAAAGAATAGATAATAATACGGAGGTAAACAAAATGACAGGAGATATATTCAGCAGTTTAATGAAAGGCTTATCAGAATTGATGCCGGAGGATGATCCATGTATCAGAGCGTTCCAGCTGCAGAGCGACATTAAGAAGCTTAAAGCAAAAGAAGATGAGATTTATAAAGAAGTGGGTAAAAAAGCTTTGGAACAGGATGGTGAAATTCGTTTTCCGGAGGATCTTAATAAGCTTTTAGAAGCCAGAAGACAGCGCCAGGCAGCTGAAGAAGAGCTGTTTGACCTTCAGTCGGGTAAAAAAGGCAGGGAAGAAGCTGAGGAAGAAGAGTGCGGGGAAGAAGCAGGTACCGTCTGTGCAGGGTGCGGTGCAAAAAATCCGGGTGATCATCTTTTCTGCAAGGAATGCGGTGCAAAATTAAAAACCGAAGGCAGGAGATGCCCCGACTGCGGCACTGATGTGGAGACAGACGCTAAATTCTGCGGCCAGTGTGGTAAAAGAATCGGATAAAATTTCGTTGACAGAAGATGGAAAATGTCCTATAATTGATAATAGTAATCATTACTAATTTTAGAGCGTGAAAGGAAAAGTACAAATGAGCAAACATCAGTTTACAGACATCCGGGTTCCCATTGAACCCGGTAATCCATCTATTCAGCGTCATGAGGACAAATGTATCAAATGCGGACAGTGCAGGCAGGTCTGTACAAAGGACATTGGGGTTGCAGGTACCTATGATCTGGGGAAAACAGGGGATATACCCATTTGCATTCACTGTGGTCAGTGTGCCAATGTCTGTCCGGTAGATAGTATTACGGAAGTCTATGAATATGGTCAGGTTCGTGAAGCAATAAAGGCAGAAGATAAGATCGTGATTTTCAGTACTTCTCCGTCAGTAAGAGCGGCACTTGGTGAGGAGTTTGGAATGGAAGAGGGCAGTTTTGTCCAGGAGCAAATGGTTTCACTCATTCGCAGGCTGGGAGCGGATTATGTTCTGGATACCAACTTTGCGGCAGACCTTACGATTATGGAAGAAGCCAGCGAACTGGTAGAACGTGTGACAAAAGCAAATAAGCCGCTGCCACAGTTTACCAGCTGCTGTCCGGCTTGGGTGAAGTTCGTGGAAACCTACTATCCGGATATGAGGAATCATATCTCTACGGCAAAAAGCCCAATTGGAATGCAGGGACCGACCATAAAGACTTATTTTGCAAAGAAGATGGGGATTGACCCTGAAAAAATTGTCAATGTTGCGGTAACGCCCTGTACGGCAAAGAAGTTTGAAATCCGCAGGGAAGAAATGAACGCGGCATCCAGGTACCTGGGTATAGATGGCATGCGGGATATGGATTATGTGATCACTACCAGGGAACTGGCTAAATGGGCAAGAGAAGAAGCGGTTGACTTTATTTCTCTTGAAGGCTCGGACTATGATGATTTTATGGGGGAAGCGTCCGGCGCAGGCGTTATTTTCGGTAATACCGGCGGCGTTATGGAGGCGGCTGTACGGACAGCCTATCATTTTATAACTCACGAAGAAGCGCCTCAGGAACTGTATGACCTGGAGCCAGTCAGAGGATTGCAGGGAATCAAGGAGGCCAGCGTCAGGATCGGAGATCTGGATGTCAGGGTGGCGGTTGTATACGGGACGGCTAATGCAAAGATACTTATGGAGAAAATAAAAGCTGGAGAGGCGGATTATCATTTTGTGGAAGTAATGACCTGTCCGGGAGGCTGCATAGGCGGAGGCGGACAGCCAAAGGATACAAAATGGCTGGGTGATACTTTAAGAGAGAAACGCATCAAGAGTCTATATGACAGAGACAAGAGCATGAAACTACGCTTAAGCCATAGAAATGAAGAGATTGTTAAATTATATGAGGACTTCTATGGTGAGCCTTTAAGTGAGCTTGCAGAAGAAATGTTACATACCGTTTATTTTGACAGAAGCGGGGATCTGAACGCAGGTTCCGGTGAGAAGAAGAAAGGCAGCGTGAAGAGTATGTCAAAGTTTAAATGCAGTATCTGCGGATATATTTATGATGAAGAAAAAGAAGGGGCGCCTTTTACGGAATTGAAGGAATGTCCCATTTGTAAGAATCCGTTAAATGTGTTTGAGGAATTAGGCGCAGGAAATTCACAGAAGGCTTCCGAAATCGGTAAGGCTGAGGCAGCTGTAAGTGTGCAGGCGGCAGAAGCAGAAAATGCTCAGTCAGCCGAAGCAGAGGAAGACAATTCCCTTGCATATCCAAGAGAATATGTCAGGAAAGACCCGAAAAGCCGGTTTATGAGTGAGATACATCAGATGGCAGTGACGGGCGAACCTATCATTGAAGCCATGGGCACAAGAATGCCAATGCCAGACTGGGATGATATTCTGATCCTGGGCGCACAGCTTAATCCCCCGCCGCTGGATGAACATGCCCCGGTAGATATCACTACGGTAATCGGAAAGCATGCGAAGAAGCCGATGGTTTTGGAAGGCCCGGTATATATTTCCCACATGTCTTTTGGCGCACTTTCAAAAGAGGTAAAAGTTGCATTGTCCAAGGGAAGCGCCATGGCAAAGACCGCAATGTGCAGCGGTGAGGGCGGTATTCTTCCGGAGGAAATGGATGCAGCGTATAAATACATTTTTGAATATGTTCCGAATCATTACAGCGTGACTCCGGAAAATTTAAGAAATGCGGATGCAATTGAAATTAAGATCGGACAGGGAACGAAGCCGGGAATGGGCGGTCATCTGCCGGGCGGCAAGGTGACCCCGGAAATAGCGAAGATCCGGAACAAGCCTCTAGGGCAGGATGTAATCAGCCCGTCAAAATTTGAAGATATTAATTCAAAAGAGGATCTGCGGGATATCGTGGAACAGCTTCGCTATGCATCTGAGGGAAGACCGATCGGCATTAAGATTGCAGCGGGAAGAATTGAAAAGGATCTGGAATACTGTGTGTTTGCAAAGCCTGATTTCATCACAATTGACGGGCGTGGCGGTGCTACCGGCGCCAGTCCGAAGATTGTTCGGGATGCAACCAGCGTTCCGACGATTTATGCATTACATCGTGCCAGAAAATATCTGGATGAGGCCGGAGCAGACATTGACCTCGTGATTACAGGCGGTCTGCGTGTATCTTCTGATTTTGCCAAGGCAATTGCTATGGGAGCGGATGCAGTTGCAGTTGCTTCCGCAGGTTTAATTGCAGCAGCATGCCAGCAATACCGTATCTGCGGCAGCGGCAATTGTCCGGTAGGTGTGGCAACCCAGGATCCGGAACTTCGGAAACGCCTGAAAGTAGACTTATCGGCAAAACGTGTGGCAAATTTCCTGAACTGCAGTTTTAAAGAACTGAAAACATTTTCCAGAATTACCGGCCATGAGAATCTGCATGATATGGATATCAGTGATTTATGCACGATCAGCAGGGAGATATCGGAATATACAAATATCCCCCACGCATAAGCCTGTGCGTCAATTGCCAGTACGTATAATATTGTAAGCCGTATCCGGAGCAGATTACAAAAAATTGTAACTGCGATCGGATACGGCTTATCTTATATGATGAAACAAAATTTTCCGTACTATTTTGCATGAGGGATATATATTGTTATGTAGTATTTAAAACTATGTGAAAATATACTAGATATAGTAAAAAAGTCTAAATAAATGTTGTAATATAAGCCAATATTAGATACAATAACAATGATGTCTAAAATCGTTAAAATGCAGAAAAAGGAAGATATGAATATGAAAAAAACAGCTATTGTTACCGATAGTAATAGTGGGATAACACAGAATAAGGCAAAAGAATTAGGAATATTTGTAGTTCCAATGCCTTTCTTTATCAATGGTGAGATGTTTATGGAGGATATTACACTGAGTCAGGATGAGTTCTACCAGAAACTGGCTTCCGGAGCGGATATCAGCACATCCCAGCCGTCGCCGGGGGATCTTACGGATTTGTGGGAACACTTACTGGAAGAATATGAAGAGATTGTTCACATCCCCATGTCCAGCGGATTAAGTTCCTCTTGTGAAAATGCGATGAGTCTGTCCATGGCATTTGACGGTAAAGTACAGGTTGTAAACAATCAGAGGATTTCGGTAACCCAGTATCAATCGGTTATGGATGCAATGATGATGGCAGAGGATGGTTTGAATGCGTTAGAGATTAAAACAAAATTAGAAGAGATGGCATTGGATGCCAGTATCTATATCACAGTGGAAACCCTGGAATATCTGAAAAAAGGAGGGCGCATCACTCCAGCAGCGGCAACGGTTGGAACGATTCTGAATATTAAGCCGGTATTGCAGATACAGGGGGCGAAGCTGGATGCTTACGCAAAGGTACGCGGTAAAGTAAAGGCTAAGAAAACCATTCTGGATGCCGTAAAAGAAGATATGTCCTCCAGATTTAAAGAATATGCACAGCAGGGAAATATGGAATTTGGTGCCGCATATTCCGGTAATCTGGAAGAGGCGCTGATCTGGAAACAGGAAATTGAAGAAGCTTTTCCGGAGATTCCGGTCCGTATGGATCCATTGTCGCTGAGTGTGTCCTGCCATATTGGAGAAGGCGCTATTGCAATCGGATGTTATCGGAAGTATCAAAGTGTTAAGTAAAGAGTGTTAAGAATCAAAAGATATTGGAATAGAGGATAAGAATCAAAGAGAGAAGGGAAGGTTATGAAGTGTGGAAAAAAGAGATGGGTATGGGCATTTCTTTTTATTATGGTATTTGCCATGCTGCCTTCAACAGGGGCATCGGCAAAATCTCAAACGAATGGGAGGCGTGGGCAGACACAGCTGAAAAATGTCTTAAAGGCAGGCCGTAGAAATGGGAAATGGATAAAATCGGCAGGAAGGTATAAGTTCCGTTTCCTGAATGGAACTTATGCATCCAGCCAGTGGATAAACGTGAAAGGCAAAATCTATTATTTTAATAAAGAGGGTTTTCGTGTATCCGGTTGGAAAAAGTACCGCAATTACCGATATTTTCTGAATAAAAAAGGGGAACTGCAGACGGGCTGGTTTTCGTATAAGAACGGGCAGTATTATGCCAATACCAGGACAGGTGTTATACGTACCGGATGGTTTACCTGGCATAGAAATAAGTATTACTTTGGAAAAGATGGTAAAATGGCAAAAGGCTGGCTCAAACACAAGGGCAAGAAATATTATCTCCGGCAAGATGGGACAAGGACCACAGGGGATGCTTTTATTGATGGACAATGGTATCATTTTAAAAATAATGGAGTATACGATCCTAAAGCGAAAGTAACGCCTAAAATAGATCCGCAGAAACCGATGGTTGCCCTGACCTTTGATGATGGTCCGGGTCCATATACCGAAAGGCTTCTGGATTGTATAGAAAGAAACAAGGTGCGGGCAACCTTTTTCCTGGTAGGTCAGAGTGTGCCGGTTTATCCCAATGCTGTAAGAAGGCAATACCAGTTAAAATGTGAGATTGGCAATCATACCTATAACCACCCTCAGCTGACCAGGATTGCAGACAGCCAGATATCCGCCCAGATTAACAGCACCAATACCAGCATCCGAAACATAACAGGTCATAATGCAACGCTTTTACGGCCGCCATACGGATCATACAATGCTTCGGTAAACGCATTGGCGGGAACCCCTGTGATTCTGTGGTCTATTGATACCAGAGACTGGGAAACAAAAAACACCCAGAGTACGGTTAACGCAGTGTTGAACTATGTAAGAGACGGAGATATTATCCTGATGCATGACATTCATCTTCCGACTGTGGCGGCAGCGGAAATCATCATTCCTGAATTGTTAAACAGAGGGTATCAGATGGTGACGGTCAGTGAGCTGGGATATTATAAACGGGGCGGTCTGGCGAATGGTTCCGTATATTCCAGTTTGTATTAAAATACGTTTATATAATGAAAGATCAGCAGAGAAACGTTCCTTACATTTCTTTGCTGATCTTTCTTTTTTAGAATGCAGTTCAATAATAACTGCTCACAATCAATTATTTTCTACAATTACTTAAACTTCTTTCCCTCTTAACAATACCTTCTCAATATTGAGGTCTTTATCCAAGAGCACCATATTCGCAATCTTACCTGTTTCCAGACTGCCGTATTGATCGTAGATCTCTACAGATTTAGCCGAGTTTACTGCGGCACATTTGACCGCACTTGCGAGAGGGATGCCCATTTCCTTAACGGCTGTGCGGACACAGTCCATCAGATTGGTGGCGGAACCGGCAATGGTGCCGCTTTCCAAAGTAGCCAGGTTTCCAACTACTTTTACAGGCTGTCCGCCCAGTGAATAGTCACCGTCTGTAAGTCCGGTAGCCATCATGCTGTCGCTGATTAAGATTACACGGTCATCGCCAAACATTTTAAATGTGGTTCTGACTACTGAAGGATGGATATGAATACCGTCACAGATCAATTCTACACGGCAGTTGTCATGATCGCATGCTGCTCCGATGACTCCGGGTTCACGATGGGAGAATGGAGGCATTGCATTGTAGAGATGGGTTGCGTGTCTGGCACCTCTGTTGTATGCTTCATTAGCAATATCATAATCCGCTGTTGTATGGGCGATGGAGATTCCAACCTCATCCTTTAATGCATCGATAAATTCCATGGATCCTTCTTCTTCCGGCGCGATATCGACCAGTTTTACAAGGTTCCCGGATGCAGACTGAAGACGGCGGAACATTTCCACATCGGGTTTGTGTATATATTTCCCATTTTGAGCACCTTTTTTCTTGCATGCAATAAATGGACCTTCCATATTAATGCCGCACAGGATGGCGCCGGATTTACTCTCGTATGCAGCGGCAGTCCTGCAGATTTTTTCAAGGCGTGGTTCGTCAAATGTCATCGTGGCAGGCACAATGGTAGTGATACCATTCTTTA
>Ga0137302_10547_pt1 | contig 15255 bp, 21 predicted proteins | sample Ramsor2O_GlcNAcB_FD_97184 | JGI IMG/M metagenome (GOLD analysis project Ga0137302, IMG submission 97184) | Mouse cecal microbial communities from Vienna, Austria - N-Acetylglucosamine amended with D2O_GlcNAcB | ecosystem: Host-associated > Mammals > Digestive system > Large intestine > Cecum... | reverse complement strand
CCCTACCAGAAGCGGGGTACCCAAATCCGAAAAGAAGATAATGATGCCACCGGCCCAGGCGCAGAGCTGTGCTTTCAGCTTTGTGTTCACATAGCGGTATGCACTCTGCCCAAAAGCCTGTGCCCCTCCTGACTTTTCCATGAGCTTGATAAATCCTCCGATGAACACTACCAAAACGATCACACCTGCATTATAACTGTCCGTAAGCTGCACGAATAAATAATCACCAATCATGGATTTCACAGCCAAAAACGGATTACCATGGCTGAAGATCAATACACCGGTAAGCCCTCCGCAGAAAAGGGAAAGGATCACATTTCGGCTCTTGATTGCCAGGATAACGGCTATGACAGGCGGCAGTAAACTTAAAATACCGTAATTCATAGGTTTCCTCCCAATATTAATATTTTCACATAAGAAAAGGCCTTGGCTGGATATTTTAAAACAGCCGCGGTCCTGTATTCCTGTCCCGCCCAGGGACAGTCCATGAGTAATATTACATTATTCTGAATAAATTTACAAGAAATTTATTTTATCTCTGCTCCGCAATGTCTGAAAATTGCTTCCGGCAAACGGTGCGTCACCATTTGCCGGAATATTTTTCAGACACATGCTGGCTTAGACCGATCAATTCTCTGAAATCTCCTCCAGATTTTTTCTAAGCTCTATCATCTTATCACGCAGCTCTGCTGCCATCTCGAAATTCAAATCTGCTGCTGCTGCCCGCATCTGTTTTTCTACATCCTGAATCAGCTTCTTCAGTTCTTTTTTGTTCATGGACTCCGGATCTTTCATCAGCTTATGCTCCGTCTCTGCCACACTCTTGGAGATGCTGATCAGATCGCGGACCGCCTTCCTGATCGTCTGGGGTGTGATGCCGTGGGCTTCGTTGTACTCCTGCTGCAGCTTACGGCGGCGCATGGTTTCGTCAATGGCAAGACGCATGGAGTCCGTTATTTTATCGCCATACATGATAACACGCCCATCGGAGTTACGGGCCGCACGTCCAATGGTCTGGATCAGGGATGTCTCAGAACGCAGGAAACCTTCTTTATCCGCATCCAGGATCGCCACAAGGGTGATTTCCGGGATATCCAGACCTTCACGGAGGAGGTTAATGCCTACCAGAACATCAAACACATTTAACCGCATATCACGGATTATTTCTGTACGTTCCAGGGTGTCGATATCTGAATGCAGGTATTTAATACGGATGCCCAGTTCTTTCATATAATCTGTCAGGTCCTCTGCCATCCGCTTGGTCAGGGTGGTTATGAGAACCTTATTGCCTTTTTCCACCTCTTTGTTGACTTCTCCCACAAGGTCGTCAATCTGTCCCGCAACAGGGCGCACCTCCACCATGGGGTCCAGAAGTCCTGTGGGCCGGATGATCTGCTCTGCGCGCAGCAGTTCATGATTTGCCTCATAGTCCCCTGGCGTGGCAGACACAAACATGATCTGGTCTATTTTGTTCTCAAACTCCTCAAAATTCAGAGGTCGGTTATCAAGAGCTGACGGCAGGCGGAAACCATAGTCAACCAGTGTACTCTTCCTGGAGCGGTCACCTGCGTACATACCCCGTATCTGGGGAATAGTCTTGTGGGATTCATCCACAATGATCAGATAGTCATCCCCAAAATAGTCCATGAGGGTATAGGGCGCCTCCCCCGGTTCAAGACCGGATAAATGGCGGGAATAGTTCTCAATCCCCGAGCAGAATCCCGTCTCTTTCAGCATTTCTATATCAAAGTTGGTCCTCTCGGAAATTCTCTGTGCTTCCAGCAGTTTGTCCTCACTGCGGAAATAGTCCACCCGCTCTTTTAACTCCTCCTCAATATTCACAGCCGCCTTCCGTATCTGCTCAATGGGAACTACATAATGGGAGGCAGGGAAAATGGCAATGTGATTGAGCTGGGACTTGATCTCACCGGTCAGCGTGTCAATCTGTGTGATCCTGTCGATCTCATCCCCGAAAAATTCCACCCGCACTGCCATGTCTGTATAATCCGCCGGAAAGATTTCCAGCACATCCCCGCGCACACGGAAAGTACCTCGGTGAAAATCCATGTCATTTCTGTCATACTGAATGTCGATCAGCTCCCGCACCACCACATCCCTGTCCTTTTCCATCCCCGGACGAAGGGAGATGATCATGTTCTGGTAATCCTTTGGGCTTCCAATGCCGTAGATACAGGAAACACTGGAAATAATGATAACATCCTTCCGCTCACTCAGGGAGGAGGTGGCGGAGAGACGGAGCTTGTCGATCTCATCGTTGACTGAGGAGTCTTTTGCTATATAGGTATCGGATGAGGGGACGTAGGCTTCGGGTTGGTAATAGTCGTAGTACGAGACAAAATACTCCACTGCGTTATCAGGGAACATCTCTTTGAATTCTCCGTACAACTGGGCAGCAAGCGTTTTATTATGTGCTATAACAAGTGTCGGCTTCTGTAACTCCTGAATGACATTTGCCATCGTAAATGTTTTACCGGAACCCGTGACCCCTAGTAAAGTCTGGCATTGATTGCCTTCCTTGAACCCTTTTACCAGTTCCGCAATGGCTTGTGGCTGGTCGCCTGTCGGCTTATATGGGGCTTTTAAAACAAATTTATCCATGCTCAAAACCTCCTTTGTGACTTTTGATACATTCAATATCAGCCATATTTATTATTCTATTCGTAATGTAATTCGTAACGAAAACTCAAAATTGTGAAAATAGGTTGTCTTATAGTGAACTTTACGAATTTAAAATGCGAAAAGTCACAATAACATCAGTCATAACGAAATGCAAAATACCCTTTTTAATATTCAGCAATCATTTATTCTAAATTTTTGTCTTCCAACAATGTTTGTAATTCTTCTTCACTAGGAAGTATAGTTTCGTATTTACTCGCAAATATCTGATTATCATCCTTAGGTAATGTCATTTCTACAATAGCATCCTTCTTATCTTTGCAGATGATAATACCTATTGTTGAATTTTCATCGTCCAATTTAACTTTTCGGTCATAATAATTTACATACATCTGCTTCTGTCCTAAATCTTGATGTTTTAACTGCCCAATTTTCAAATCAAACAATACAAAACAGCGTAGCAAGCGATTATAAAACACCAAATCAACTCTAAAATCTTCTTCTTCAAATGTAAATCTGACTTGCCTACCTACAAAGGTAAATCCTCTTCCTAGTTCTAATAAAAACTTCTGCAAATTATCTATGATTTTATTTTCTAATTCTGTTTCAGAATAAGTAACTAGTTCCGGAAGCCCTGTAAACTCTAAAATATAAGGGTCTTTGAGTATATCTTCAGGTTTCTTAAGCATTTGCCCTTCTGTTGCAAGACGCATTACTTCCTCTTTATTTCTACTCAATGCCAAACGTTCATATAGAGAACTTCCATATTGACGTAAGTTTACTCAGATAGAGATATTGCTGTTTCAGATGTTTACCATGCCGATTGCATCAATTCCGGTATTCAGGATTTCTTTTATCATTGGCTCTGTAGTAAACCATGTGTCCATAAGGAGATAATCGGCTTTGATGCCAGCTCTTATCAATAGAATTGCAGCATCCGTTTTGTGCATTATTCCACAATTATTTACGTTTATGTTCTTTTGCCAATTGCTTTTCATATTCTTCCCATTCAGTAAAATATTCTTTACTTTCCGGTGCAGCCAGTCCTCTAATTATAGAAATTTCATCAAATAAATTCCAATTTATTTAACACTAATTAATACAGATAGGGACATATTAATATAGTATAACACAATCAGGTATCTATTAAAACTTTCACTTTATTACCAATTATTAAAGTTTCGTTCCCCTCACGCAATGCGCCAAGGAACATATGTTCTAAACCATCTTATCAGACTTATCGGTTAAATGCAATTAGATAACAAAAAAATCTTTCGTCGGTAGTTATGATATTTTTAGTAATATTGTACAGAAAAGAGCCATTGCACCAATTACATTCAAATGGTGCAATGGCTCTTTCTTGTACTGCTACTAATTATACGATTATCTGCTGTCATCATACAATACCCGGCTCCAATATTATATCGAAATGCTCCTTTAACATTCTAATATCTTCTTTGGAATATGGATGGACTTCATCAATAAATGGCTGTATCTCATTTACCCATCCTTTTATAATTTCTTTTTTATCTGTATAGGTATCCACTGTTATTATTGATTTTGCATGTCCTAATGCATCAGCTACTGCTCTCTGGTTGATATACTGACCCTTTCCACCTGCACACCGGGCGGTGCCAGCCGTTTCCTTGTTATGGGGAAGCTCACAGAAGTGATTACGGAAACAGAATAACAGAATAAAGCACTGCTGTTTTTGAAGCGGAGCGTTGACCGCGATCTGATTGTTACCTCCAAGCGTGAGGCACTGCAAACGCTCCGGTGTATTCTCTCCAATATTGAATACCGCTTTTATAAGGCTTATGGTATGGAGATTGAGGATAAACGGACGGTATACAGCGATTGTGCTTACCACCTTGTGCCGAGGGAGGACGAACCCAGCGTGTGCCTGATGCACGACTGGATTTATCTGCCGAGTGCGTAGACTGTCCCGAATAATATATAAAAAACAGGACATATGCTGTCCCTCTCCCACGACTGCGGTATTCTGAAAAGTTCTTCACATTATGTTTACACAACATCTATTGATATTTTGAAAAATGTTGGGTATAATATAGTTGGGTGAAAAGAATGAATCTAATTATAAGTACAGTGCTGCAGGAAAAGCAACGAATCGATTATATGCTGGCAAAATACCAGGAGGCTCTTGCCGAGCTACCCAAGGGTACAATTTCCGAAAAGCAGGTCAAAGACAATACTTACTACTACCTGAAATACCGGGATGGAAAAAAGATTGTTTCCAAGTACATCGAAAAAAAGGAAATTGAAGAACTCAAACAGCAGATTGACAGACGCCGTCATATTGAAACAATGATTAAATCGCTGCTGGAAGAACAAAAACTGGCAGCAAAAATATTGGAGGGTAATCTATGATTTTGTATCACGGAAGTAATGTGGTTGTTTCCGAGCCGAAGCTGATTCAGCAGAACCGGTTTCTGGATTTTGGTTTTGGCTTCTATACCACCACAAACAAAAAGCAGGCCATAGGCTTTGCAGATAAGGTTTACAAGCGCAGAAAAGGCGGAGGCAGGATCGTCAATATCTATGAGATTGACGAACAGAAAGCCTTTGCAGAATGTGACCTTTTACGGTTTGATACCGCTGACGAAGCATGGCTTGATTTCGTATCGGATAACAGATCAGGCAACTATGAGGGCGAAACATTTGATTTTATTTTTGGTCCTGTTGCTAACGATGATGTTTACACCACATTTACCCTTTATACTGCCGGAGCATTAACTAAGGAGCAGACATTGGAAGCTCTTAAAATCAAAAAGCTGTATAACCAGTTAGTGCTTACCTCAGAAAAGGCGTTAAGCTACTTAAAGTTTATTGGCACGGTGCCGGAGGGGGAATTTTAATGGAAAAAAAGAAATTTGAAGCTATGCTCATGCTTCTTGTACCGCAGGTAATCCACCTGATTACAGAGAATTATCCGTATGATGAAGTGACTGCCTCTAAAGAGTTTTACGATTCTAAGGTATATTCTTTTCTGGAGCAGGAAGATACAAAGCTGTGGCATTTGAGCGCACTGACCCTGTTTAATATGTTCGATGAGGAAAAAAAGACAGGTACATTCATATTCCCGGAGGAGGCGTGATTATGAGTAAAGAAGGCAATTTTTTAATCTATTGTACCGAGCAGTATAAATCTGCAAAAGGCTTAACCGGCAGACAGGTTTCTGAACTGTTCACAAAATACCGGGTATGGGATTACATTTATTCCTGCTTTGAAGCTCTGCATACAACTGGAGAAAAGTATATTGTGGAAGATATTGACCTGTATATTAAAGCAAGACAACCGGCTATGGCTTAACTGCAAAACCGGAAATAACGTAAAGCAGAACCCGCTTATTCTAAATGGAAGTTTAGAACAGGCGGGTTTTTCTATGTCCAAAGGAGGGATGCCATATCACACAAAATGAAGTCAACAAAGTGTTTGACGAGCAGGTGGCTTTATGTGCCAGAATCCTGCAACAGAAAACAAAGGAATACACCGGAGACGATACGGACCGGCCGGGAGCATTTAAGGCGGCTGCTGCTTTGCAGCACTGCACACCGGAGCAGGCTCTTGCCGGGATGCTGGCAAAGCATATCGTTTCCCTGTATGACATGTGCTTTGACGATGGGCTCATTATGACATAAGCACATGGGATGAAAAAATCACAGGCAGCCTGAACTATCTGTTTCTGCTGAAAGCCATTGTAAAGGAGGGCGATACCGATTAAGCGAATTGAAATTAAGATTTTGAACTGTTCCGCTGTGAAAGAGTCGGAGAAAAATATGGTCTTTGCGGCCAGACTTACCCAGAGGGGGCATAAGATTTCCACGATGGAGGGTCTGCTGGCGCTTTATGAACAGTCATTCAGTGACGACACGTTATCTGCAATCAGCAGCCTTCCCCACCCTTCAGTCCAGAAGTTTTCCGTGATTACGGTTGCCATTGTAGGTGCAAGCAGGCGTTTCCTGGCACAGATTACCAGACACCAGAATGAAGTGAAATTTATGAGTGCGCCGCTGCAGTACAGCAACTACGCAGGCCAGGCGGGTTTTTCCATTCCCTATGAGGTGCTGGCAGCCGATCAACCGATCCGGGAGCTTTACTTAAAAAGCTGTCAGTCAGATATGGACTGCTATGAGCAGCTATGTCATGCGGGGCTGGGGCATGATGCGGCGGGCTACGCCACACCTCAGGGCCTTCGGAATGTCCTGATTATCAGTGCCCCCCTTACCAGTGGAAACACATCATCGGCCTGAGGATTTGTCGGCGCAATTGGGTACAATAAGAAAAAGTGGTCACCACCGTGGCCGCTAATGTAATTTGTGAAGGTGAAAATGCTATTGGTATTATTGTAACAGGGGGCAATGTGGAACATATAACTCTATCTAATGTATACTTTACTTCAAAGGAGAGTTCTAATTTATCTTTAAAGGGGCGTGTATTGGACGCAAATCCATCTCCCTATTTTATACATGTGCCGGACGACTGCTTTCTGCGTATTGTGGGAACTGATTCGGTACAAATATCGAAAGTACATGGTGATGATACCCGGTAATTCAATAGAATGGTCCTTACTTTACTGTTGAAAAGATGACTGTGTCCCTAATCTTTTCCTGAACTGCTCCGGTGTCTCCCCCATTATTTTTTTTAACGTCTGCCCAAAGTGAGATGTTGTATTCAATCCTACATAATACTGCGTAGTCAGCCCCAAACGAAGGTGGTGTATCGTTGTTCTCCTTCTGATAAAACCGACCGCTGATCAGCATTGATTCCTCAACACTTTTACCGATCCAGGTATTATCATGGGGGTATAAGGCATGTGGTGACACAAACAATTGAAAACCACACGATTTGCATGTACGGAACAATGTTTCCAGGTTTTGCACCGTGTCGTTCTGTTCGATGACTGCTTTCATTTTCCCATATCCGGCTCCGCCCTATGTCAAAACATCATTTTGTGGATCAGTTACAACAACAGCCGTGTCCGTTGTGCTAATAGTCAGCATATGTTTACTCCTTATTTACTTTATTGTACGAAATTGGTGTTTCATATTAATAATTTACTGCATCGGGGAATATGATACACAGTCAGTTTTAGCCGAGGAGAACTATCCATTCTCTTAAAGCAAACGAAGAGCTGCGCAGCAATCTTTACGCAGCTCTTCCATACTTTTATGAAGAAATGTTTATTTTCTTAATCAGTCATCACCCTCAACAGAAGCAGCCAGTTTTCTGGCATCCTCATCAGAAGGTTTCTTTCCGGTCCAGATTCTCATAATCATCATATCCAACCTGCCCCAGAATACTGGCATTAATAAAAATATGGCTGTCTTTAGTATACTGAACAAGATGCTCCTGATTCAGCATATGTCCGGTGAAGAGAGGTCCCATCTTCTGCACAAGAGCTTCTGGGCAATAAGATAAATATAGGTAAAAAGAATCCTCTTTTGAGCCATGTCATCGTTTTAATTGGGGATTCTTTTTCTGTTAAGAAACTTCAAATGCTTTCAAATAACTCTCTCTGATAGCATGTTCCGTCACGATAATTTGTTTCCGCTTTCTGCTGCTCTAATAATTATTGACAAGCAGAAATTTAATATAGGAAGCCACACCTACAGGGATCTGCCCCAAGCGCCCAAAAATCTAATAACTCAATTTGTGGCGCAAGTAAATGACTCTGCAGTTATTTATTCAAACTTTATTCAGAGATATCAGATCGGCAAGCCGCGTCAAATATCAATTAACATTTTCCTTTTGTCATAATTCCGAAAATAGATTCCGTACTCTATTGCCCGGACATAAAACATCTTGATCTGCTCATTAAAAATAAATATCAATCTGTCTATATTCCGCCTATCTGCATCAGAATTCACCTTATCCTTATAGCAAAGCAATTTCCCGATCATACATTCATAATTTTTTCGGCACTGTATTTCATCCAGGCAATATGCTTCCTTCGATTGGCTATAAAAAGACACTTTATAAAAAGTACAGGCAATATTATGAACCAGATCATAGAAGTTTTCAAATAATGTGCCCATACCTGATACATCATCGGCATGGCCGTCCCTTGAAGCGCTAAGAAGGTTATTATATATCTCATATGCTTCGTTCGTCAGCTTAGATGATTCAGAAGCCGGATGGGTTTCTTCAACGATAATATTCGTAATATATTCAGGGATCATTGCTTTAAACTCATCCACATAATCACCTATCATCAGGCTATATACCATTTCTGCCTCATCATAAGATGGTATACTCTCCCAATCCTTCCATTCCGGTGAGCCCTTCTCATATATGTATGCCTTATTACCCATCCTTACCACAATGTTCTTATCAGGATTCAGCTTGTTTATATTATCTTTATCCATATCGCATTTCACCTTAATATACTTTCTCACTGCTGTATTTTATAATGTTCTCATTTTCCGCGTAATCACTTGCTTTTAGCCTATACCTCCCACTTGATGTCAATGTTGTCTCATACATACTGAGCGTATAGTCATTTGCTGGATCAGACCAGCTTTCCGCATTAGACCAGCCACTGCCGGTATGCTTTTGCAGATACAGATAAATGGAAACATGGCTTGTATTTGAAGAATACCCGGTAACTGAAGCACTGCATTTCGCAGTACCTGACAATGAAATAGTGCTGTATTTCATGTTTGTGTTTCTTGGCACGATTACTGTTTTAACATTCTCAGCATCTATATCTGCAGATGCCTGTACCTCGCGATTTGTGCCAGTCAATAGGGAAAACAGCAGACAAACTACTATTAGATTGCCATTCATTTTTTTATTCATATCCTGACTCCTTCTCAATAGATTCTGCCATATGTATCAATTGTTCTTTTGTTATGTCTTCTGAATTTGTATCTATGTAGAATACATACCCATATTCAGAAAAAGACTCTCATCTGGTCCTGGGCGAAAGGATATCCGTGTCTATGGTATGGATATTGATAGCCAGATAAAGAAAAGACTCCTGCACTGCATCTTCCGCAATTCCCTGGTCATTAAGGATCTGCTTGGAAATGTATAACATCCTATATCTATAATTTTCATATATTTTCAAGAATTTAAGCCGTTTTCCCTCCTCTTCAATAATTTGTATAAAAAGCAGCATCCTTTTGTCCCTTTTCGATCCCTTCATACGCATACGATGTAATGATATAACTAACAATATAATATATATAGTAGCATCCATTTTAAACCATGTCCACATCATTTGTTCGTCTATTTATGACATTGTTCGAGTTTATGGTGCTGTTCACACGTGAAGAAAAGCATATATAATCAGCAATATGAGCTTATTACTCACATATTATTGTAGGGAGAAATATCCATGAAAGATAAAAGATGTGGTGAAAAGATAAACCAGCGGCGTAAGGAAAAGGGGTTAAAAGTGGAAGAGCTTGCTGATCTGTGCCATATAAGACCAGGATATATGCGTCAGATCTTATCCGGAAATGTCCCCAGTTTATCAGTATTAGTCAATATATGCAGAGTCTTAAATATTACAACGGATTACATATTTGAAATAACCGATGAAGGCGGAAAAGATGAACAGATCATATCAAGGATCAATAAATTGACGCCCAATCAAAAAGATCTGCTGCTCCACCTGCTGGACTCTTTCAACGAGTTTGATCAAGGGGATATATGAGTTTATATCAAACAATGCAGATTTTGTTATATATATTGCTTTTCGCTTGTGTTTTATACTATAACTAACAAGTTATATATAGCATAAAAGAGGTCATAAAATGATAGATAAACGTTTTGGTAAAAAAGTAAATGAAAAGAGAAAATCACTAAATCTGAAAACTGATGAATTGGCAGTGAAATGCGGCATAGAACCTGGCTATATGAGACAGATCTTAGCAGGGCAGGTGCCAAGCGGACAGGTGATCATCAAGTTATGCGAAGTTCTCAGCCTCTCACCCAACTATCTCTTTGATTTCGTAGAGGACGGTGAGGATAAGGAAATACTGCAGGCACTAAACCAATTGAGCCCAAAAGAAAAACAAGTGGTTCTGAATCTTCTCCATTCATATATTAAAATGGATGATAAATAAATCACTTTTACTGAACTACAATGTATAAACGAAAAAATTGCTCAAATATACATCAAAACATTATATTTATTATAGAGAGTATATTCATAGACATAAAACACACTAAGAAATCAGATCATCAAAAGGTCCGGGAATTATCCTTTTGTTGGTATATATTTTCAAAAATTTACTCATTGCATTACAGGTCCAATACTTCTCTCTTCTGAAGTATTGGACCTATTTTTACCCATTTTATTTGATCACATGAAATCAGACATTCGAGCAGCTTCCTCTAATTGCCTCTTTTGCTGCGGTACTGCCGCCGGAATTCAGATGGCCCTTTTTGTAATCCCTGCAGGCATTGGTGCCAATGCTCAGTATGTTTTATCTTATGATGGGCGTATCCATGGGAACGGTGCATTATAAACCTTGGATTTTTCCTTGTAAATCTCGATATGCGTATCATATACATGGTATTTGCCATTTCAAATAATGCGCCTTCTTGTGGGGATGTATGGTCTGGTCTCTCTGACATGCTGTACACTTGGCGGGACTTTCAACGGTTCTATGTACTCCTGTACCTCCTTTTGCATGAAGGTGGGTGGCGGTATTGGCTCCGCACTCAGCGGCTGGTTACTGGCTGCTGCCAAATTCCATGCTTCTGCGCTGACACAAAGCGCCGGATGCTCGAATATGCTGACCTTTCTGTTCGCAGGGATACCGGTGCTCATTACAGCACTCATCGTTTTTATTTACTTCAAACTCGATGTAGAAAAGGCAAATACGAGACTTCGCGCTGAAAAGGATCATCCTTTGAACTAAAATACACCATGTTCACATTGGCACGAAACGGGTCATTTGACATTTCCACATACTGATATTACAATGGAAAAAATAAAGTTGTGTTTATTTACCTTTGGCAGTCTGGATACACGCCGGCAGATCTACAATTATTGAGGATTATAGGCCGAAGAGAATATGACTCCCCTTTTTCTTTTGCAGGCCCCAAAAACTGTGCAGGAACAGGGATTCCCCTCAAATTCTACCAACGGGGGATGTATAATTTGCTTTAGAAACGGTATTCTGTGTTTATAAAGTACAGAGGAGGCTCACATAATGGATCAGTTAGAGATTGGGATATTTATTGCAAAGAAAAGAAAGGAAAAGAATTTCACCCAGGCACAGCTTGCAGAAAAACTGAGTGTTTCCAACAAGACCATTTCCAAATGGGAAACAGGGAAATGTATGCCTGACTATGGTATTATTCAGTCTTTGTGTAAGGAACTGGAAATCACATTGCCGGAATTAATTGACGGTGAGGAAACAGAACCTGACAGTATACGCATTTATGACGATAACCAGGTTTTAGATTTGATTAAAAGAATCCAGAATCTGGAAAATCAGAAAGTATCACTGTACGGTATTATTTTAATGACCATGGGGATTGCTCTTTTTGCGGTCCATTTCTCTATCGGAGGAAGTGATGTGAGGGATTTCTTTTCCGGATTATTGTTTGGACTGTCTATCGGCGAAATGCTGGTTGGGGTTTTTGTGACAGCCATTGGATTTTCCAGACAAAAATAGACTTTTACAATACCGCAGGGGCCTTGCTGCCCCTGCAAATACCATCACATACTTTCTGCCTCCGTCAGTCCCATGAAGCCCCGGTGCTGTGAGACTGCCTGCAATAAAAGCCGCGCAGTTCGCTGACAGCCCTCTGCTAAATCCTTTCACAGACGCCAGATATGACCGCTCTCTTGCGTTTCCGGTCATTCCCGCAAGCAGTGCATCCACAGGGCAGAGCAGCAGTTTCATACCAAAACACCATACAAAAAATACAATTCCCACATATACCGTTACGACCCCCGCAGGCGTTTTGGGCACATGCAGACTCATCAGTGTGCTTACAGCCACCAAGACAATCCCACCGTATATCCATGGTTTGCTGCGCCCTGTTTTTTTACGGGTTCTGTCTATAAGCAGACTTACCATAAATACCGCCAAGAACGCTGCCGCCAAACCACTTATCATGACCACCCTCGCTGCCGAACTCTGTTTCCATTGGCTGCTTTTACCATTTCCTCCTTATAAATCACATCATAATATCTGTTAATACTTATTACCATTCTACAATTTTCAGTCAAATCCCACAACCCTAAACCACAGCCCCCAGCTGCATCCTTTCCACCAAAAAAGCCCAAACCTATTTCTCATGTCCGGACTTTTTCTTCTTCTATCCACGCCCCTGTATAGTCCGTGATCCCCTTTCCTGTATTCGGGTGCTGGTTGGAATACACCTCATCGGCCCCAAATACGGCCAGCAGAGTAATACACACGGGTATCAGTATCCTATGCGGTATTTTCCTGATCAGATCATCCAGAAGAGGCGCTGCCACATAGACAATGGCCATACCCCCCCAGTCCGAACACCAGAAGACCTTCTGCACAGATCCTTCCGTTTAAGTTGAGAAAATATCCGCTGTAATCCCACCACTTCTGTCCATTATGGGTGATCTCCAGGAACCAGGAAGTAAAATATTCCACACAGCCGCACAATACAATGGTTAAGAGAAATTCCACCAGGGGTTTTTCCCGGAATTTGTTTAAAACCGCCAGTATCATTACACCTCCGGTCCCATAGATAGGCAGCCAGGGTCCATGCAGAACCCCCCGGTTTACAAATACACCGTCTGTTATGAGATGAAGGCTCACTTCCCACACCCATCCAATAAAGGAAAACGCAAAAAACAACAGGATCACAGACCACACGGAATAGCGGCGCATATAGCGAAGCGTCTCCAGCCTCTGCCGCTTCCCTGTCTCCGGGATGGGAAATAATCTTTCGGGATAGACCTTTCCCTCCACCGCTGCTTTTATCATCTGATATTTTGACTGTCCGTTCCTGTATTCTTCATAAGCACGCTCATCCTGCCTGTTAATGACTGTGATCCCAAGAACGTTTGCAAGAAATCCTGCAAATCCTCCCAGTTTCTCAGGTTCTTCCCCCTCATTCTCCAGAAAGGAGGCGAGAGTATCCCCATATGCCTCGAAGATCACATCTTCATCAGCCTTTTCAAATAAGTATTTGTCATTCAGGAGCTCACAGCCCTCAATTCTCTTTTCTTTTGCCAAATCTCTCAGTTTTGCGTAAAATTCGCTGAAAGCTGCTGTCTTGTAAGGGTTGGAGTAGAAAATAGCAGTCAGGCCCAAAGTCAGACTTCCCAGCATATCCCATCCCCAATAAGTAAGTTCAAATACGAAACATTCCCACTTATGCCCATGCATCATCTTTCTGGAAAGATGGATCGCTTTTTTAGGGGAAATATCCGGATTTTCGGCTGCAATATAAGGTACCAGAAAATAAGAATACCGTTTAATGATACCACCAACAATCGTCAATGCCCACAACATCTGGTACAGGGACGCCAAAGCCATGGTAAGAGATACTTTTGTCCATCTCTTCACCCTGAGCAGAAAGGCAAAACGCTGAATGGTCAGTTTCTCATAAACACGGCCCTCCAGAAAAATCCTTCTGGATACAACGGTATACATATTGAACAGAAAGACCCAGGCCCCCAGGGACAGCAGCAAACTGAGCACGATAAAGAGGAAGACCGTGACCCCCGCTGACCCCACCATGGAATTCACGGCAGCTATGAGCGTAACCAGAATGGAACCCGATGTAATGGAATTCACAAATCCTGCCAGGACACCCCTGCTTCTTCCCAAAGCGGCATTGCCTCTGCCTTCCTTTGTGTTCTGCACTGCCTGGTCTTTTAATTCTTGGGATAACTCCCGGCTCTCCTCTTCTCTCCCCTGCAGCGCCTCCAGCACCACATCTGACAGATTAGGCTGTCTGCCCACAATACCAGTAACTGTTGTCTTTGTGCTTCTCTCCTCCCTGGATTCGATCTTTATCCCGTCCAGGGAACCGGAAAACTCAGTTCCCAATATAGCCGCAGCTACACAGACAGTCACAAACATCAGATAATGTTTCCGCAGAGACTGCCTGGCCTTTTGCTTCATCTCTTTTCTTGTCAGCATACTTTCTTCCCTCACCCTTTGCCACTGTACTGCCCGCATAAATACTCCTTTTTCTGCGGAACAATCTGTTTTTCATTATAGCATCCGCCAGATGTGATCACAACCTCGAAAGCGTAAAAAAACAGCAGCCTGGCCTTTTTATGACCCTGCTGCCGTAAGAAAACCCCAGATTAAATTTACTATTCTCACCGCATAATGATATAAGCCGTATATCCTCCATAGAGCACCAGAAGCGCAATGGCTTCTCCTCTGCTGATTTTTTCTCCCTTTTTCGCCAGGACGAAAAGTATGATACTCATGATCAGCAGCACAGCTCCGTCATAGATGGACTCCATACGGATAGCCATAGGGGATATTGCTGCTGACGCACCGATGATCAGCAGAATATTGAATATATTGGACCCAATAACATTACCCATAGCCAAATCATTCTCGCCTTTTGTGGATGCCACCACAGAGGTTACAAGCTCCGGCAGGGAGGTGCCGATGGCCACAATGGTCA
>Ga0137302_10545_pt1 | contig 15338 bp, 16 predicted proteins | sample Ramsor2O_GlcNAcB_FD_97184 | JGI IMG/M metagenome (GOLD analysis project Ga0137302, IMG submission 97184) | Mouse cecal microbial communities from Vienna, Austria - N-Acetylglucosamine amended with D2O_GlcNAcB | ecosystem: Host-associated > Mammals > Digestive system > Large intestine > Cecum... | reverse complement strand
TCAGATACGCTATTCTCAGGTTTTCCCCTCGAATGGGAAGCCGGAAAGGAGCGCATTTGATATGCAAATAAACTATTTAGATGCTGTTTCATCAGTCCTCAATATGATGAAGTAGCCAGACAGCGCATGTAAAAATATAGACATGCACAGAACCTGTTACACCATGTTCTTCAAATACCTGATGGATAAGGGCATTCCTTTTTCAATGGATGCCGCGCTGGACTGGCTTGAGATTAAGAAACAGGAAATTTCCTATGAGACGTGTTCCCAATATAGAAATGCCCTGTTCCGACTTGAGCATTACCTGCTCTTTGGAGATATCGAAAGCCCTTTCTGCCGCTCAGAAGACAGTTTTTTCTGCCGGAGCGGGATGTCGGAATCTTTTTTCCGCCTGACATATGAGCTGGAGGAATACTATGCGGCCAGCCAGAACCCCAGCTATTACCATACGTATTCCGTTGCCACAAAAGAGTTTTTCAAACTTGCGACTTCCCTTGGAATTACAGAGCCGGAAGCAGTCACCATAGATACTCTTATCGAATACTGGAATACTTACTGCAAATCCTGCGGCTCTCCCGTCAGACGCCAGAACGCCGTATGCGCTATGACGGCTCTTATGAAATACCTTCACCTTCGGGGTGATGTGCCGGAGTGTTATCAGCTGGTTCTTTTTGGCTGGAACGCTGAAATACTGTCTGGCATGAGGCTTTCCAAAACAGGCGCCGCATTCCATCCCAGTGTATCTCTTGAACATAAAGCTGAAGGGTATCTTGACGCCTTGGACGATTGGAAATACATGGAATCATCAAAAGCTGTTTACCGCAATGATTTCACCTGGTACTTTATGTTTTTGGAACTTAACCGCCTGGAGCATTCGGCAGAAACTGTAACTCTATTTACAGACATACTTCCGGATTGTCCGAATCAGGCCAAAGGCAGCAATCCTGTATCGGCCCGCCGTTCACACACGATCAGAATGTTTGAAAAGTATCTCCAGGGCACAATGGAATCTAATATGGCGGCTGATCCAAAGCGTGCGTCCGATCATCTTCCGTCATGGAGCAAAAGCATCCTTGATGGTTTTATAGAGAGCCGCAGGCGGGATGGTATGACGAATAATACACTTACTATGTGCAGGGCTGCCGGATGCAGTTTCTTCAAATATCTTGAAGATAATGGAATAGATTATCCGGCATACATAACACCTGATGCAGTGAAAGCATTCCATAACCATAATGTCCACTCGACCCCGGAAAGCAAAAATGCATATGGGACAAAGCTCCGTCAGCTTCTGCGTTACATGGCTGACCAGGATCTGGTCCCGCCAACCCTTGTTTTTGCAGTATCTGCAAGCTGCGCTCCCCGTCGCAGCATCGTTGATGTCCTGAGCGATAATATGGTTGGGAAAATATATGAATACCGCGACAAAGCCTCCACTCCCATAGAACTCAGAGACACAGCTATGGTTATGCTCGGGCTTCGGATGGGTATCAGGGGAGCGGACATCCTGAAGCTTCAGGTAAATGATTTTGACTGGAAAAACAAAACGGTTTCCTTCATCCAGCAGAAAACAGGAAAAGCAATCACGCTTCCAGTCCCAACAGATGTAGGTAATTCTATATATAAATACATCATGAATGGACGTCCGGAATCGGCTGCCACAGGCAGCGGATATATATTTATCCGCCATCAGGCGCCATATATTCCGCTTAAAGTCACAACGGCGTGCCGTGGGGCTTTAAAAAGAATACTTGCTGAATATGGATTTGAACTATCCGCCGGCCAGGGCTTCCATATGACACGGAAGACATTTGCCACAAGAATGCTTCGGGCAGGCAGCAAACTTGATGATATTTCCATCGCCCTCGGGCATGCACGTCCGGAAACTGCCGAGGTATATCTTGAACGTGACGAAGATAAAATGAGGCTCTGCCCTCTGGAATTTGGAGGTGTTTTGTCATGACATACATTTTTGAGAGCGGCCTGGCACATCATATCGAAGGACTCATACAGCAAAAACGGGCGGATGGATATGCCTATAATTGCGAAGAAAAGCTGTTAAAACGCTTTGATGCCTTTTGCGTACAGAATTACCCGGAACTGACAACCGTCACCTATGAAATGGCGGCCAAATGGTCTGAAGCCAGGCCTGGCGAAGGAGACGCCTATCATAACCGCCGTATGTCGATGGTGAAAGTGCTGGGTGAATATATCCTTTCCCTTGGCCAGGAAGCATACGTCCCTGATTTTTTCCGGAAGGCTTACCGTCCGGCCCTTTACATCCCATCAAAAGAGGAAGTTAAGGAACTACTGCAGAAAATGGATATTCGCACGTCCCATAATTCAGAGCAGTTAAGGCTTAACAGGGAGTGCAAGATTCTTTTTCTCCTGTATTTTTGCTGCGGGCTGCGTCTGTCAGAAGGGCGGCTCCTAAAGTGGGAGCACATAGACCTGCAGAAAGGAATCCTTATTGTCCTTAACTCAAAAGGCAAAAAAGACCGCCTTGTATATCTTCCGCAGGACAGCCTTCCGGTACTTAAAAGCTATAAAGAATGCCAGGAAAAGCTTTTTCCCGGCATTGACTGGGCTTTTCCAGGAAAAGATCCACGCAAGCCTGTTTCGTGCTCTGGGGTAGAGTCAAGTTTTAACCGCCATTGGGCTATGCTTCCAGCTGCCAGGACGCTTGATAAACACCCGACGCCCCACTGTTTGCGCCATGCTTTTGTAGTAGAGAGATTTAATGAGTGGATGCGCCAGGGGATTGATACAAACACGATGCTCCCATATTTAAGCAGATACCTTGGGCACAAAAGCCCTGATAAAACGTATTATTACTATCATCTCGTAGAAAAGGCGTTTGATACCATCAGGGAAAAAGATTCCGTGTCTGGAAAGGTCATTCCGGAGGTGGTTCGCTATGAAGAATAAATCAGCAAAGATACCGGCCTGCCAGCTGTTCTTTTCCCAAACATGGAACTTTCTAAATGTTTATTTGGTAAAGCAGGCCGGACGCAGCCAGGCCACAGCAGAATCCTACAGGGATTCCCTTAATATTTAAAAACTACCTTGTAGGAGAATCAGGTAAATCCATAAGCACCTTTCGGTTTTCTGATTGTACCAAGGAATGTATTTATAATTTCAGGGAATATCTGCTTGCAAACGGCAGCCAGCCATCAACTGTAAACGTTAGAGTGGCAGCTATCCGTGCCTATTTGAACTATGCCTCGGATATGGACATATCAATCCAGTCAGTGGCCCTGGCAGTCAGTCAGATTTCACCCTGCAAGACCATAAAAAAGGAAAAGCCTGTTCTGTCCGATGGTGCACTTGCCGCAATACTGTCCGCGCCGCCAAATACGAAATTCGGTGTACGGGACCGTGCTATTTTGATCCTGCTCTACGATACAGCTGTAAGAATCAGTGAACTGCTCAACATTCGCCTGTGTGATGTTGCAATGGAATCAAAATATCCCAATATTTTCATAACTGGCAAAGGCAACAAAGAGAGAACCATACAATTAACCGCTAAAGCAGCTGAACATCTTAGGGAATATATTCGTGTATACCACAATAATTCTTCCAAAGAATCCCATTTATTTTCCACAACGATAAAAGGTGTAACAGACAGGATGTCTGTAGGGAATGTCCAGCGGATTATTAAAAAGTATGCTGCCCAGGTCAGTGAAGCAGGGATCAGCCTTCCGTCTTCGGTTTACTGCCACATGTTCCGCCGCACAAGGGCCACAAATCTTTACCAGGATGGAATCGCCATTGAGCTTGTTTCTACAGTGTTAGGGCATGCCAGGACTGAAACAACTAAAAACTACTATGCAAAACCATCTGTTGAACAGCTTCGGGAAACAATGGAATCTGTTCCAACACCCGTATCTGATGAGGCGCCAATGTGGGAGGGCAACGAAGATGAAATGGCAAGGTTTTGTGGATTGCGCTAACGAATAATGCCCATCTTTTATCAGTAAAATGCCCTATTTCTCAGCATTCTTTAAAATGATTAACATTTTGGAATGCTGAGTATAAGGCCTCAACTTCCATCGTGGCCGAATCCTTTACATGAGCTTGATCCTTATGTAGAATGCTGTGAGCTGTCTCATGGATTGCGGTTTTTACTGTCTGTAAGTCACTCATGCCGGATTTTATAAAAATCTCCTTATCCACTAAATTGTAATGGCCTTTCTTCGCTTTATCCCATGATTCAAATTTAATAGGCACAGGTGCAACCTCTTTGATTGAATCCATTAGTATCATGTAATCCGGTATTTCGCCTTTTAACTCCTGTGCCAGTTCTGGAAGTGGTCTTCCCTCTGTCTGGCTAATGTCAAAAATTGAGATTGCTTTAAAGCTGGCATATGTAATTTCTTTTTCTTCCATCATAGGCTTGCCATGTATATCTCGCTTGACCTTGCCCGTATTCGGTTCAATTACCTCAACTGCTTTTTTAACCTTATAAGGGCATGGCGCAAAAATTGTAATTCCTTTTTCGCCTTTGCGAACATGGCGTTCCATAGTCTCCCATGTTTTATATCCTGCAACATAAGACGCTTCCGGTTTTTGTAAAAGAATCAACATAGAATTGTTATAGCTGTAGTTATGAAACTTTTGCATAGGGGAAAGATACTCACGGTACTTATCAGAGGTAAACACTTCTTTTATCCCGGCTTCCAACTTGTCCGTAAGCTCTTTGATTTTATCGCTGTGTCCTTTCTTCTCTGCCATGAGCCACTTCTATATTAACCGAACCGGATTTAATCTTTGAACCGGGTATCACTGTGTATTCAATCCCTCTGCTTGAATGGGATAGAAATTTTATGCTGTTTCTGTATGCTTCAATCAAATCTAATTTTTTCTGTAAATTCACTTTAATTTACCTCCTGTGTCGGCATGTATCACCTATGTTGATATTTGTGTTTGATTGGGAATTGGTTGCTTTAAGTGCCGGAAATTCCAACGAGGAATTTAATTTTGCCTGTGCTAGTAATTCTTCCTTTGTCATTTGCAGGATAGAGAGCGTACAATCATGTAATGTGATTTTTTCGTCCTCATTGAAATACCAATCCGCCACAATAGCAGAATCTCCATAACGCTCATGAGGGACAGTCTGTAGCCAATTCTCTGCACCCTCAATTTTTATAAGTCCGGCTTTTAAGTGGGTCGGCGCATTCTCTTTTTTAATGACAAAATCCGAAAAGTCCAATGGCTTCTCACGTTTCACGCTACGCATAACCGACTGGATCAGTTCCGGCATTTCAAGTCCGTTCTTCCAATGCTTAAAAGGTGGCTCCGGGTATACTGTGATGGCAACCGGGCTATCTGAAAATTTCACAGAGTACGCCTGTACTGCTCCCGAATTGTGTTTCGAGTAAAATGTATCGAGCTGACCACCCATTTTCTCCACCTCGGATTTTAGGACGGATTCAAATTTTTGTGTAAAATCGTTTTGCTCTATATATAAAGCTGAATCAATTTTTAATGGCTCCATACTTATCTGCCTCTGTGATGTGTAATTGATTCTGCTATACTGTTTTCTTGGGTGAGCTCTGATCCGGCAATTTTTAAGCTGCGTCCATCAAACTCATAGACTGTATCTGATAATCTGTCCTCTAGTGAAACGTCCTGCTCATTGATTGATGATACCATCTGTTTTAAATCCTCTACATCATCTGTAAATGACTTAGGCAAGATCAGGGCTTCATGGATTGAACTTGGCAAGATATAAAAATCTTCTCCCAGTTCCTTTTGTACTGCTTTTAAAACTTCTGGGCACGCAATTACGGCCGCTCCATCAATGCCACTTCCATTTGTCAGGACTGATAGAGGTGTAGATTGATCTGGAAACATCATTTCCGCCAGTTCTCTATCCATGCCTTCATCTATCATCATATTTTTCATTACTGTGTCCATGCCTTCAAACTTTGCGCTTCTGGCTGTATTGGCCTTTGCAATCTTTAAGGCTTCCTCTTTGGTAAGCTGGAGTTGTGCCAGCAACGGTTCCGTTATTTTTGAAGCAACCACCAAATCAGGATTAGCATTATCAAATTTCCATTTTGCGAAAACTGCAAGGTCCGCTACACGCTCATGTGGGATAGATTGTAGCCACTCCTTGTTATTCTCATAGCCAACCACAGCAGCACATAAGTGGGTAATAGCAGAATCCCGTTTTATGCTACCTACGTTAAAATGGGATAAACCTGGCATTGTCTTAATAAGTTCCGACCTTATCCCGGAGACAATATCACTCATAAGCTGTCCATCTTTCCAATCTTGATAATAGATGTCTGGATTGACCGTGGGTGCCAGGGCAATATTATCAAACTTGATTGTGATACCTTTCACGGAACCATTGTTTTTAGGAAAGTCCATTTCAATTAAACGTCCACCGCTTGGCTCCATGGCCTTTTCTAATGCAGAATAAAATTGTTCATAAAATTGTTGTTTATCGTTCATGTGTTTATACCTCTTTTAAATTTTAATAGTCAAAAATCATCTTGACCTGTGATGTGTAATTATATTTGCAAGGTTGTCTTTTTCTAATACCAGATTTTCACCAGCTATTTTCAAAGCAGCTCCGTCAAACTCATAGACTTGGGCTGAAAGTTGATCCTGTAAAGGGATTTCCCTTCTGTTCATTTCAACAACAAATTTCTCTAAATCCTGCAATTCAGTTTTACACTCTGTCTTAGGAACAATTAAAACTTGCTCGGCAGAACACGGGAGTATATAAAAATCACTGCCTAACTGTTCATGGATTTGTTTTAGTGTGCCAGGGCTTGATATAATGGCTGCTCCGTCTGATTCCACTTTATTTCGATAATCAAAGATGTAAGATGGCATTTTAACTAAAGCTGCTATGTCTTGAATCTCATCTTCATTAATGCTATATTCACATATGTAATCCAGTGCAATCTCTTCAACCTTAATTAATTCCCGGCCACGAATTACATTTTCTTTTGCTGTCCTAAAAAGTTCCTCTTTCATCAAATGCAAATCTGCCAACATACGGTCATCAACTTTAATTCCATAACCAGCGCCAAAATCAATTTTTGCATATACCGCTACATCAAGTAATTTTTCATGTGGCATATTTTTCAGCCAGTCTTTGGCAGAATCATAATTCACTACGGCTGCACGGATTTTCCCTGCCACTTCTTCCGGGTCTGCATTGTGTATATCAAAAGCGGAAACCTCCACAACCTTTTCCAGAATCATTGACTTTTCAGCTTTTACAATATCCTCTACTGGGATTCCGTGTTTATATTCTATAAATAGCACTTCTGGATAAATTGACGGGATAATCACATTATCATTGAGGTAGAAATTGATACCCGGTATTTCAGTACCAGTTTTCAAATCGTCTCCGTTGACTTTAATATCTGTTGATTCCATAGCTTTTTTCATCTCTGCCAAAAATTCTTTGTAAAATTGTTTTTTATCGTCCATCGGTTTGTACCTCGATTTGTTTGTTATGTGCCTTGACTTTATCAGACAGGGCTTTGAGTTTTTCGTCTTTGAAATAGTAGGCTTTCTTTGGGCGGAGATAACCGATACCCGCAACTACAAGAATCTCCTCTTCCTGCCTAACCAGGGTGATTAAATCATCCGGCTCCACGATTTGCTTATCTTCATAGGTGTATGATTTATGTCGATTCTTCCCGCTATTCAAAGTCTCTTTCTTATCCCGGTATTTTCCACACCAGTCCTGAACCGCTTTGGCGCTGTTCGGATCGGACACCTCACAGATCACTTTTACCCTGCAGTTTTCCATCAGTACACGGGTTTCTTCTTTTGAGTAGATTGTTTCACATTGGGCAAGGGATTGAAAGGCCAACATAACCATGACCCTTTTTGACCTTAAAGTAGCAAGGGCATTGAAGATACCCTCCATACGACCGAGACGGGCAAATTCGTCTATAATCAGTAACATTGGTTTTGTTTCTTCCTCTGATCTACGCTCTAACTCCTTTAACGTCTGAACGGTGCATAACCTCATGATGGCTTTATAACTTTCCAACATATGCTCCGGGATTGCGAGGAACACGGATTTTCCCTCTTTGAATGAATATGGACTTGCTTTCTGGTAGTTGTCACGGAAACAAAATTTTATATCGGACTTAGAAAAAACCGACAGACTGGTTGTTAATTCGACCATACAATCTTCAACCGATTCGGCGTCTTTTCCGGCGAACTTTGCTAGGTATTTATAATGTAGGTCTGACGGTTCACTGTCTTTTATGATTTCTGCTATGAGGGATTTAATTTCTGATTCCAGAATCTTGTTGACTGAATCTATAAAGGATTCGCCCTGTTTGAAATAGTAGACAAGCAGGCCCGTAAACATAGTGCGTGCATTCTCCACGAAAAATGAATCTTTCGGATTTGTACTAATTATGAGGGCTTGGGATACTTCCTCAATAGCTTCTATAATCAAATCATCACCTGGGTTATCATGGAGCCGATAATAAACGTCCCAGCCTATGGAAGTCCGGTCTGACGGATTCACGATAAGCACCTTTTCATCATAGGCGAAGGTTGATTTCAGACTGATTTCGCCCTTGATATCAATACAAAATGTTGCGAAGTCGTTTCTCCCTGTGGCAAAATTGGCAAGTAAGGAGTCCAATAAAACTGTACTCGTCTTACCAGAACCAGAACCGCCTAAAATGCAATAATGATACACGTCTTTAAGTGGGATTCTCACATACCGATTTTTGTACTTGCCTAAAATAATTCCCTCTGGCTCCTTGCTTAACAGTTCTGGCGGTACTTTGGGATATATGGCAACTCGCTTCTGTGCTGATTCTTTTTTCAGTCCGGTATCCGGTACCAGTCCATCACCAATGCCTATCTCGTCAAGCTGCTTACCCTCACACGCAACAGCCCAAAAATTGTTAAAGGAAGTCCAGGCAATAATAACCAGACATATGATAATGAGCGTTTTTGTCTCCACCGCTGGAAATGTCAGGCGTGTAATTATATAGATGGGTGGCACTAGCCACAGACCCGTAAACGCCAGAATGTTATAAAGTCTTTTCAGAATCTTTCCCATCTCTTTTATCCTTCCATGCCTTTGCGTCTCGTTCACGGTGTCGATCCAGTTGTTTTAACCACCAATCAATTACACACATTTCAGTTTCTTTTAATATATAAAAGTGTCCAATTTTCCACATCAAAATTACCTCCTTGAAATTTATCCTCTTAATAGTATTATGTCATTTCGATGGGTAAAAACGGCTTAAAATACAGGTTCTTACCCTTATGCACCACCGATTTTTTTGCAAAGAAAAAGACGCTCTCGGCGTCCTTTATGTATGATTATTTTAATTCTTTATCAAAGTCAAGTAAAGCTGAAACGGCTTTTTGGAAGTCATATCCTTCAACATACTTAACTAAAAAAGCAATCCCATCTCCACAATAATCCCAGTCTCCTTGCTCCCGTTTTCCATGGTCGCAATAACGATAAACTTCGTCTCTGCCCTTGAAAAATGTGATACACTTTCGCTTTGTATTGGTATATTCGCCGGATTCACGCTGAAAAATCAATTCCGGGTGTCTTGCTTGTAAAAACCGAATCAAGTTTACCTGTCTGGCACGTTCTTTCATGTCATCACTTACCCACATTTTATGATTCCTCCTGTTTCTTGGTCTTTTTATTTTTGGCTCGTTTAGCGTCTAATAAATCATTGAATTGGCAAGCCAACAGACCGAACTTCTGATCGTTGCCTTGTAAAATGATGGCTGGGTTCAGCATATAGTGAGAAGTAGAAACTTCCACAATACATTGTGCCTCTTGCAGTTGTTTTAACACCCTGGCAACCGTCTTTTTGTCCGTCACCTGACAATCCTCCATGATACTTTTATAGGTGGCATAAATCATGTTATTACTATCTGCATTTGCCATAAGATACAAAACAATCTGTGTCGGTTTGTTTGCAAACAGACTTAAAACCGGGAACGCCTGATTTGGAAAAATCCGTCTGAAATTTTTTGGTGTGTAGTTTGCTGTCATAACTTCTTTGACAGTTCCATCTTCTCTCTGTAATGATTTTATTGGTTTGGGTATTCTCATAAAGTTCATTCTCCTTTGCTTTGCTTAGATACCTTTATAATGTCTGATTTAAAGCATTTGGTACAAAAAAGTTTGAAAATTTATTTAAAATAATTTTGTGAATTAAGCGTATAAACAAGCCGCCATCTGTCATTATATTAGGTTTAGGATTTTTATTCGTCAGGTGGTGGTTTATTCTTGGATTACCGGGTGTATGTAAATCCCACTTTCTAAAATCCCGCAATCCCTTTATCCATCAGTGTTTCTAGGTGGTTTCAAGTTAATGGTTTGATTTAATATACTTATGTTAGTTATTCAAGTACAGAGAGCATAGCATTATAAGGTGATGTTGTATCACTTAGAGCTTACGCTAACTTAGGAGTTTACACCATCACAGGGAGCCAAAGCACAGATACAACCGCTTTTACAAGCGCTTGTACGGGCTGGACGTAAAAAAAATGTAGAGGTGCTGCTTCCCTTACTGTTGATTTTTTTTTCGCCAAGCGCCAGACAGCAGCGGAAGGATTCTTCCGATCCGATACTGTCTGTAATGCATATGCTCTATGACTGTTCTCTCCTTGTTTGATACTTCTCCCTATCCGCTTCGCTCTATGATAATCGTTCTCTCTCTGTTTGCTATGCTCTAAGTAAATAAATCCACATAAAAAGTATAGATGTATCCATAGTCCTACACATTAAATTTATTTGCTTTTTACAACTTTCTTTAAACAAAAAGCCCTACATCTGTCATAATATTAGTAGATAAATCCTCACAAAAACACCCTCTGTTTCAACCCTCAAAAACGTAAGACAAGGAGAATTTTAATGTATAGACCATACCGTTTAAAACAAGACATTATCGACCAGGCAAAATCAGCAAACTTGATTGATTATATGCTGATTCACCACCCTGACCGGGTATTTACCAACTATGGCATCAGAGATTCAGAACATGACAGCTTAGTCCTCTATCCGGATTCCTATTGCCGTTATTCCACTGGTGAAGTCCAGGACAGTATTCATTATCTGGAGTATTATCAGGGCTACCGCTGGAGGGACGCTGTTCTTGAACTGGCTGCTTTCGCAAAAGGGAATCACGATAAACCAGGGACACCCGCTTTCGATACCGGATTCCGTAAAAAGACAGAGCGTTTCTTTCGTCCAGTTGAAACGAATCACATTGAATTGATTACAGATTACTTGCATGACGAGCGTGGAATCTCCATAGATACGATTCAGAATTTAATTCCAACCTGGGTAAAGATTTCGTTTGTTTTGCCAATGAAACAATGGAGTTTTATTCCCTCCGCAATATATCCTCTGATGGACTTCCAAAACTCCAATACACGAAAAATCCGGGCAATTTCTGGTGGTTTTCTCCACTGGACTTTATGGGTGAATCCGGCTTGTTGAAGTTTCTCAAGCGTACAAAAAATCTATACCCGTCCACCATGCCACTCTACATCTGTGAAGCACCCATTGACGCAATCAGCCTTTACGAACTGACACATGAAAATGCGATCTATGCCGCCATGGGTGGACTGAAACCCAATGTTGCTTTTAACATTATCCAGGAGTTTTCCACTTGCAAGAATGGAGACAGCCGGAACCGGAGAAAGATTGTGATTGCCACTGACAATGACGAACCAGGCAACAAATTTGTTGAAAGTTTCCCTGCTCCGCATGAGCGTATCTGTTCAGACTTAAAAGACTGGAACGAGGATTTATTCTACCTCCAATAAAAAGATGGGCTACCATGTGATAGTCCCATCTCTTTTGTATGTTCAAATATTTACTGCTTTCATTAGGGCTGCTTTCTGGCGCATAGTAGGAAACCGGATTTCCCTTACCCGGATTGGCTCTGTTTCATGACTGATTCGCTGATTCTCTCCGAACGTAATTTCCGGTGCTTGACCTATCATGGCTGCTAACAGGGCATACCGTTCTGGCGTGGTAAACTCCCAGTTTCTTAACTTCATTGGCACATACTGCGGCATGGATTTCCCAAAAAATCCTCTGGTAATCTTCTCTCCGTAATAGTTCTTTAAATCGGTATACAACTTGTGAGTGTCCAATGTGATTACCCTGCTGTTCCTGATATGTTGGTATTCCTGTTCCAATCCATAAAAAAGATTACTATACCCTTGTGTGGGTCCTGCGTCAATCGGTAATGTGAGATAGGAATACAGCATATCTGCAAGCGGTTTTTCATATGGTTGCGTGAAATATTCCGTCCTTGTTCCATCTGCGATAAATTCCGGTAGAATCGGGCCTTCTGTATACTCCTGTCTTAATTTACAGCTATTTTCCTTTAATCTGCACCCATGTTTCCGGCAGATTGACATATACGGTATCTGGTGTTCTCTATGCCAATAGGATTCACCATACCTTTTTTGATCTGCTTTGATACAATCCGGGCAATACCTTAACTTTGGCATTGTTCTCGCAATCACCGCCCATTCAGGATTATCACTCCAAACCGTTCCCGTGCACAATTCGTTTAACATTTGCTTCTTCCTATCCAACGGATACATACGGACAAAATAGGGCAGGAGTGTGTGATTTAGAATTATATCCCTTACATTATAAAGTCCCTCTGGAAGATCACTCACAACCTTTAGGATACTGCTGTCTGGAAAAAATATCTGTGTCTGGAACTGGTATCTGTTTTTCGCTTTAAGGAGATTTCCGTTTCCGCTTCTCACATGGTATCGGCACATGACGCTATACCACAATTCGTCTGGGTAGGGCGTTGGAAAATACTGTAGCATTAAAAGCACCTCCGTTCCACCATTTGATACGTTCCTAATGTCTGGATTAAAACCTTTGCTGATTCTTTTTCTTTCCAAATCGCCACCAGGTCGGCCTTGTCACGTTCTACCTGCTTTCTCCCTCGCTGGCTGGCATAAAACCGCTTTACAGGCCGATTTGTGGTTTCTGGTGGTGTCTCTGGTTCTTCCCTTGGCTGTATTACTGATTCCGGTTCAGGAAGTATCGGCAACGTAATTACTTTTGATTCCTCAACTACTTCACATTCAACCTCAATCGCAGGTTCGCCCATATTATCATCAATTCCTATTACTTCAAGTTCCATTTCCTGTACAGTAAAATCTGAAATGGAAGTGCCGCCACGGCTATATACTTTTGGAACCTCAATTCCTAAAACGGAAACAGCCTGCTTGACGGTTTCATAAGTGATTTTTTCTTTCCCGGTCAAAATGGCCTGTGTCTGTGCTTCCTGCACAATTTTCACGATATATGCAGGAATCCCGGCAGACAGATTATAGATCTGCTTCATTAGCTTTTCTGTCAGTTCTGCTTTTTGTAGTGTTGCCTGATACTCAAACAGGGTAGTTATGAATTTCCGGTATGTCATATCATATTTCATCGGCAAAAGCCTAAGCCCTCTGGTTCTGCGTTTCAAGTGTTCCTGTTTTAAAAATAATTCTTCGGCTTCCAATGTCCCACAAAAACAAATCCCTGTACTCGTTTCATTTGTCAATTCAACAAGAAATTTAATAAGCGGTCGTGTCTGCTTATTCCTTGTGGCGGTCTGGATTGCGTTCTGAATCTCGTCAATCACTATTAGCCCTATGTGGTGATTCATGCAGATTATTTTAAGCCTTGTTGTCAATGCACTGGAAGAAATACTTTTCAGACTTCCGGCCTGTGTAAAATATTCGGAACCAATTGCTCTATCTATGGCTGACAAGATATTAAAAGCAAGAGTTTTTACGGAACAATCGGATGGACACTCCACAATCAGATAATTAATCTGCTTGGTGTAAAAGGGCTGTTCCTTATACTTGGTATGGATAATTACTTGCGGCATGGTACTTAGACACCTTTGTATCGTTGAGGTTTTCCCAATACCCGGTACTCCCAAAACAGCACCGCTATAGGCTTGAGTGGAGTAGTTCAGGGTTCGTTCTTTTCCAGTCCGAAAGTCCATGTAAATCTCGTTTAGCTGCCTAACAGATTCTACAACTGTCTTTGTCTGATAAGTGGTTGCCATAGCACGATACAACATATCATAGAGGGAGTACATATAATCCATAGGCTGAAACCACGTTGACAGCTCCGTCAAATACGTTCTTCGCTCCTGTGGGCTGCGTTTTTCTAAATCATACGGAAAATGAATCTCACTTTTCATGTGTTCCATAAATTCAGCTTTTCCCATGAGTTCCGGTAGGGCTTCTAAAAATGGATTGCCTTGCTCTTTGTCATACTCGGCTGCGACTGTATTTGAATGATTATCTCTATATTTCATCATGCTAATTCCCTCCTGCGGTTATTTTGAATAACTGCTCCGTCAATCTTATCTTTGTCTAAATATTCCGCCTGTCCAACAATCTCCTGAATGTTCTGTAAGACTTTGATTCTTCCCTCTGTGTCCAGGCGTTCCAACTCTTTAAGGCTTGCTTTGTGCTTGTCTTTTTCAATCTGACACTCTGCCTGTGTAGCACCCACATACTGTTTACAATAACTTGCCAGTCCGAAGGGCAGATACTCCATACCGTCAATCAAATATACCTGACTGACGTTTTCCGGGTCATACGCAATCTGGACGGTATCACCAATCTTTTTCCGCTCCAACAGTTTCTTGTACTCGGCTGACACATACCAAAGTCCCTGATTACTGATTCCTTTTCGTGAGAGAGTAACGTTTTTCCTTGGAAGCCCAAACTGGTACAAAGTTTCTCCGCTTACAGGAATCACCATAGACTGTCCCTGTTCCTCATACCATTTCCAAAGTTCTGACGCAACGGGTGTGGCTTCTCCAGCTTGTGCATTTTGGATAATCCGGCAACTGTTAAGGTATAACACGCAATGGATTACAACCTTTGTAAAATCCTCTAAAGTCAAAACGGCTTGACTTCTGTAATCTACCGCCCACCGTTCCTGTGCATCTGGTTCGATTACTCCCTTTCCTCTTAAAAGTGGTTTGTATCTCTCTTGGATTAAATCAAAACTCTTTTCTACCAAACCTTTCCCATCTGGGCGGAATGGTGGTAGGGATTCAAATTCAATTCCATATTTCATAGCAAGTTCTTCCATTCGATTTCCGATAAACTCTTTCCCTTTATCAGTGATAATCTCACCTGGCAGGCCCGTGTTCGGCCATTCGTCCGCTTTAATCTCAATCCCATATTGATTACAAAACTCAACCTTGTCTGCGGCCGCATTTGCAAGACAGTTTATGACGGCTTGTTCTCCTGCGTCCAATCCCACATAGATTCCAGTGATTAACTGTGTAGCGGTATCAACCGCCATGTAG
>Ga0137302_10542_pt1 | contig 15526 bp, 4 predicted proteins | sample Ramsor2O_GlcNAcB_FD_97184 | JGI IMG/M metagenome (GOLD analysis project Ga0137302, IMG submission 97184) | Mouse cecal microbial communities from Vienna, Austria - N-Acetylglucosamine amended with D2O_GlcNAcB | ecosystem: Host-associated > Mammals > Digestive system > Large intestine > Cecum... | reverse complement strand
GGCTTTAATAAAAATGTAAATAATAGCCAGACTCCATATACGAACTTCAGTATTGGCGGCGGAATCTATAACGCAGCACCATTTTATTCCCTGGGTAATTTTAATGGAAAGATTGATTTTGTAACTGTAACAGATCAAAGCTTTACGGTTGCCCAATTAAAAGAAATGACTCAGAAGGCGCCCGATTTGAACGACTTCAGCGTTATGCAGGCGGCAGGAACGGCAAATACATGGTTAATGACAGGATCAGATACGGCTGTTCCAAGGTTTGACCAGGTGGGACCGGTTAAAAATTATGTAGGATTCTTTGAAGATAACCTGCGTGCAGGCGGAACCTACGTAGAACGTTCCCGTTTTGTATTTAATACGGCTCAGGCAGGGCTTACCATTTCCGAATTGAATTCAAAATATGACAAGCTTATCGACCAGTATGGTCCCAAGGCTGTGGGCATTATGGTAGACCGCAGCGATTATGAGAAGGGTGAGTCCGGTAAAGAGGCGTTCAAGGCGGATCTGAGGACATTGCTTGACAGGCTTTATGAGGATCAGAGAATCCCATTTATCATCACACCCGCACCGTCACTTTCCGATGAAGACAATGCCCTGATCAGCATTTATACGGAGGCTATTAATCAAGAGGCAGCAGTAAAAGAAACCGTGGTGGTGGATATCACAGGTCTGGATGCATCCTATCTGGATCCGGGCAATTATCTCACCGCACTTGGACACCAGGAGATTGCAAATACAATCAAAACAACCCTTGGCATCGGGCATACCACCGCATATACCGGATTTGATCTGCCGGTCAATCCTACGCTGTTAAAAGTGGATGCTTCTCCATCGGTACAGGTAAAAGCAGATCAGATCCAGGTAAATGCACCGGAAGGATATACGGATCTGGACTGGAGTTATGAACTGTCTTATGATGGTCAGGTAATTTCACGGGAACAGGCGGCGGCGCCATTTACCATTACCGGTCTGAAAACAGGAACAGAGTATGTACTTCGCATGACTTCTGACGAAGGAGACAGGAAACGTCAGTTAAAGGATGTCCGGTTTACGGCTGCTGAAAACGGACAGGCACAGGCGCTTTCACATGAAGACAGCAATGTGAACACCATTGAAGATCTGACAAATCTTCTGAACAGCCAGGAACCGGTTACTTACCTTTTCATGGGTGACAGCATTACCCATGGCGTGCTGACAAACGGGTATGATAATGTTCCGGAACTGTTTGAGAAATATTTAAAAGAGCAGGGCAGGCAGCAGGATGTGGTTATCAATACGGGGGTTTCCAATGCGACAGTGTCTACGACACTGGATCAGATTGACAGAAGGCTGAATCAATTCCATCCCGATGTCGTTATGGTTATGCTGGGTACCAATGATGCATCTACAAGAGGAGAAGTGGCAGGTTCTGCGGCTACCGGATTCACCGTGGAAGAGTTTAAGAATAATTATAAGGAACTGGTTCGGGATATTTATCAGAATAATCCAGGCAGCTATATTGTGTTAAGAGTTCCCTGTGACATGAACCCGGATGAACCGAGAAAAAATTATAAAGAATATTTCAATGCCATTTATGATGTGGAACAGGATATGAAGGCGGAGATCGAAGGTATTAAGATTACCGTAATTGACCATTTGAAAAACTGGACTGCATACGGGGAAAATGTCAGAAATGATTTCCTGAATACGGGCAGCAATGGATGGTTAGTAGATAATGTCCATCCAAATGGACGGGGTAATATGGCAATGTTCCAGCAGATTTTGAAGGAAACAGGGCTCTATAAGAATGATTCTGCAGTCTCTAATTATTCTTATAAATTCAGTGACTGGACAGATAGTTCCACCATAGCAGCAGAAGTTACCTTTGACGGTACAAAGAAAGAGGCTTCTTTTGATCCGTCTGCACTTGCGGCTTATGAAAATGGCATGCAGGATGTAACGGTAAGTATAACAGATGTAAATGGAGTGGCTATTTCCAAAACAAGTAACTATGGATCAGAAGGAATGAAGATTAAAGTTCCGGAAGATTTTATTCCATACTCTGCAAAGGTAACAGGCACAGATGCAAAGAACCACAAAGAGATTACATTTGCTGCAACCCTGAAAATGACAGGCGATCCGGAGTGTACCTGCGAGATCAGCAACCTGGTATTTGCAGACAGAGAAATTGTAATACCCCAGGATAAAGACAGTATGGAAATCAGTTTAGCGGCATCTGGCGACATTACCGGTGACTGCAAGGCAGAAGGCCACAGCAGTAAAACCATTACCTATGTCTTTGAAAAAGCAGAAGATCAGCAGAATATCGGCACGATCCGGCAGAATAAACTGACAGTCAGCAAGGCAGGTACCATGAAAGTACGGGTAAATGCACTGGTTCCCGGCACAGTAGCATCGGCAGAGAAGACAGCCGTATTTACTGTTAAAAAAGAGGGGCAGGACCCTGCAGTACTGTTTCAGAAATCAGAAGTGAAAATTGCAAACGGCGTTCCAACCAGCCCGGTTGATTATACCGGAGCACTTGATAAACTAAAGGGTCTGACCCAGGGAACAGTTACCGTTCGGTTTAAAAAGACCGAAACAGGCCTGATGAGTCTGTTCAGTGTATCAAATAATACGCAGAATGCAACGCATACCCATGTTTATGTAAACGATGGTACTGTGGGCTATGAAGTCCGCAATAACAATACCAATGTCAATGTGGCATCATCCAGCGTAAACAATATGACCAGAGATGAGTGGCATACGGTAACCTATGTATTTGCACCAACCGGTACATCGGTGTATTTTGACGGAGAAAGAGTAATTAATAACACGGATACAGGATTTGTCAGCAGTAGCCAGGGTGTAAATACCGTTGACCTTGGCAAAACACAGCGTTCGGGCGGAGGTAATCAGTATCCTTTCACCGGCAGTATCAGCTATATCGAAGTGAGATCGGATCTGTTAACCCAAGAGCAGATAACCGATATCCATAAAGTGACACTGAGAGAAGAGAAAGAAGCAGAGCTGCCAAAAGATGCATTTAAATCAGCGGATCAGCAGTTATTCTACAACGGATACAAGGGATCGGCGTCACACCGGATACCAAGCCTGCTTACTACAAGGAATGGCGTTGTGCTGGCAGCGATTGATAAACGCCAAAGCGGACCGGGGGATCAGGGAAATATCGATACGGCAATAAGGAGAAGTTTCGATAACGGAAAGAACTGGACAGACGGACAGACCATCATTAACTTACCGGCAGGACAGCAGCAGCATTCCCTGACAATAGATGCAGCGATGGTAGAGGATGAGGTAAACGGCAGAGTCTTTCTGCTGGTAGATATGTTCCCGGAATCAAAAGCAGCGATGGATACCTCCCTTTTGGAAAAAGGATCCGGATATAAGCAGGTAGGGGATAAATCATATTGTATTTTAAGAGATTATGAAAGTGTACTGAATACTACCCATAATTATACCAAGACCTATACAATTCGTGAACACGGAGAAGTATGGCTGGAAGGTGCAGAGGAAGCAGATGCAAGGCCAACAGACTATACCGTACCGGATTTCAGTACCGGTGAATTATTCAAAGATGATAAACCGGCAGGCAACATCTTCCTTTATACAGGTTCCAATGCAGGAGAATTAAAAGTTGTCCGCAACATGAGAATCTGGAGCACATACAGCGATGATGACGGAGAAACATGGTCAAAACCCGTAGATTTAACACCGATGATCAAAGAAGACTGGATGCTGTTCTGTGGAACAGGACCTGGCGTGGGGATCCAGGTGAAAAAGGGTGAGCATGCGGGACGTCTGATTGTTCCCATCTATGTGGCAAACCAGAACTGGACATCCGCCCAGGCAGCTACCAGTATTTACAGTGATGATTACGGCGTTACCTGGCAGCGTACCCAGATGTCTCCTCTTGAGGCAGCCGGGACCGATCTTTCTACAATGAATAACGGCGGTGCTATCTTAACGGAGTCCCAGATTGTGGAGATGAATGACGGAACACTGATTCAGTTTTGCAGGAATGTATCCGGAAGCCTGAAATATTCAATCAGCACGGATTCGGGAACTACCTGGGGGGAACCTGTCCGGGATGCGGGTGTACCAGAAGTTTATTGTCAGTTAACAGCAACCCATTACCCGGAAAAGATTGATGGAAAAGAAGCCATTATTTTAGCAAATCCAAATGGACCTGCAAGAAACAACGGTATGGCCAGAATCGGGCTATATAATCCGGAGGACAAGACATTTGAGTGGAAATACTGCCAGCTGGTAAAAAGCGGAAGCTATGCCTATTCCTGTCTGTCTATCCTTCCAGATGGAAATATCGGGTTATTTTATGAAGGTGACAATCAGACAATGGAGTACACCAGCTTCAATGTGGAATGGATTAAGGCGGATTTAACAGTACCGATGAAAGAACCGGTAATCGAAAATGTAGCAATGGAGAAGAGTGATAACCAGATTGAATTTACGGTTGACTTTGATTCCTATATGATCAAAACCGGAAATCCCGTACTGAAGTTTAACATGGACGGCGTGCCAAAAGAAGCTGTCTATGTATCGGGAAATACCACAAAGCAGTTTGTATTCCGCTATACCGGAATTACGCAGATCACCACAGGGCTGACAGTTACAAACGTAGGTGTAACAGCAGCAGATGCAGATAGTGAAATTGGAAATGCACTCTGTATGCTTCCGTTAGAAAGTGAATTTAAATTTGCACCGGACGGAACACCGGAATGTACCTGTAAAATAGAAGATATTGGATTACTGCCGGAAGAAATAATGATCCCTGCAAAAGTAGATGAATATACGGCAGAACTTACCGGAACCATGAAAGAAAGCACCTGCGCAAAAGAAGGACATACCTTCCGTCCAGTCTATACTTACACCGTAGCGGATGCGGGAGAGACGGGGGCGGTCATTACTGGCAGCAAATTAAAAGTATTCGGGGCAGGCGTTGTAAAGATAAACGTTGCCGCTGAGTTAAATGGCAAAACAGGAAATGCGGACTGCACCATCACCGTGGCGAAAGCAGAACCCGGAGAAACGGTAAACCAGCCGCCGGCAGCCAAAGACCCCATGCCGAATCAGGAAGTAAACAGCCTGAAAGGAACCACATTTACGGCACAGGATATTGCAGAAGATCCGGACGGAGATACCATTACCATTACAAAAATCGTTTCAGAGCCGGATTCCTTTATCATTACAGAATTATCGGAGGGCATCGTATCCCTTTATGGCTCTAATAAAGGAACCAGCCGGATGATGGTAAATGTTTCAGACGGAAAAAATGTTTCTACAATTGTAGTTCCGATTACGGTAACAGAAGAAGGCAGCTATGATAAGACGGATTATCTGTCCGACCATGATTATTTAGATAAGGCTAACTCCTCTGTAGGTTACTGGGAAGGAACCGGTGACAAGATCAAGGTGGATACCAACCAGGATGGCGGTACGATGTCCTTACTGGATGAGAATGGAAACCGGGTATCCTTTAACAAAGGTTACGGAGCACACTGTACCTCTACATTAATTTTCAATCTGCCGGAGGGCCATAATTATAAGAAATTTGAAACTTATTATGGAATTGATGCAAGTAAACCGGCAGTGGCAGCAGTTACCTTTAAGATTACCGTAGATGGAACGGTGGTACACACCAGTGATAAAGCTTTACAGTCCACATCTCCAATGGGATTTGCTTCCGTTGACATTTCCGGGGCAAAAACTATGAAATTAGAAGCGATTGCAAAAGACGGCAATATCGGAAGCGGACATTCCCAGTGGTCAGGGTGTAAACTGGTCAGCCAGGAGGATCCTTCCAATGTGACCGATAAGTCCGTTCTTGAGAAAAAGATTGCAGAAGCAAAGGCAATCAAAGGAGATGAGTACGCACAGGCTTCTTATAAGAATTTATTAGATGCCATTGATCGTGCACAGGAAGTCCTGGATGCACAGGACACAGAACAGCTTGAGGTATTCCAGCAGCTGCAGGCATTAAAAGCGGCAGTCAAAGGACTGGAAAAAGCAGTTCCGGCAGATCAGGTTACGGTGAGCCTGAAAACACTCAGCCTGGAAGTTGGAGAAGGCAGAAGACTGTATGCGGATGTGACTACGAATGACGGAAAGGCATCAAACGATCAGATCACCTGGTCATCCAGCCGCCCGGAAATTGCAGAAGTATCTGCAAACGGCAAGGTGACGGCTGTAGCATCGGGCAAAGCTGTAATTACAGCCACATCCACCAGTGGAAAAGCAGACAGCTGTACCGTTACGGTAAAGGGCTGCACCTGTGAACTTCAGGCACCGGTATTTGCAGATCAGAAAGTTACAATACCTTATCTGGAATCCAGCAGACAGATCGAGCTGAAGGCAGAAGCAGCCCTTACGGGAGACTGCCAGATGCCGGGACATGCAGACCAGGATATCACTTACACCTATGTGATTACCGAAGATCCGGATGGAATTGGAAGTATCAAAGGGAATATGCTGACAGTTTCCGGTGCCGGAACCGTGAAAGTTACGGTAACCGCCAATGTCAATGATAAGACAAGTACAACGTCTGCAATATTCTCCATCAGTAAGGAAGAAGCTCCAATCCCTGAAAAGTACACGGCAGCATTTACAGGCGGTGAAGGAGCTGAAGGAACGGCTCCCTCAGCAATACAGGCAGAGGCACAGACGAAGATCACCCTGCCGAAAAATACATTTACAAAGAACGGCTGTCTGTTTATCGGATGGTTTGACGGTACCAGAGTTTATCACGCAGACACCCAGTATACAATGCCAGATAGAAACATCACATTTACGGCACAGTGGCAGAAAAAAGAAGATCCGAAACCTGTGACATATAAGCTGACATTTGATGCCCGAGGCGGAAAAGTAAGTCCGGATTCCATAACAGTCACACAGGGAACCGTTTATGGAACGCTTCCGGTACCAACCAGAGACGGTTACAGCTTTAACGGCTGGTTTACCGCAGTATCAGGCGGTGCCCAGATCAAGGCTGGACAGGTATGCAGTCTGAAAGCCAATACAACCGTGTATGCCCAGTGGACACAGCTTACACTGAAAAAGCCTGCTAAACCAACCGGCGTAAAAGCTTCCCAAAATAAATCAGGAAGCATCCGCATCAGCTGGAAGAAAGCATCCAATGCAACGGGTTATATCGTATATCGGTATAACAGCAGTTCAAAGAAGTGGAGTAAAATTAAGACCACAAAAGACACCAGCTATGTGAACACCGGATTAAAATCAGGTACAGATTATAAATACAAGGTAAAAGCTTACAGCCAGCTTGGAAAAGAAAAGAAGTACAGCTCTTATTCCTCTGTAATGAAGACCTCGACGGCGCCTGCAAAACCGCGTCTGATTCAGGCAAAGAAAGCAGGAAAAGGAAAAGTGGCTCTGAAGTGGAATAAAAAGTCAGGTACGGATGGATTTGTAATTTATATGAAGACCAATAATGGAGAGTACAAAAAGATTGCATCCAAATCGGCAAAGACTTTATCTTACACTAAAACCGGACTGAAGAAAGGCAGAAGCTACCGGTTTAGAATAAGAGCGTATCATAAGGTTGGAAATAAAAAGGTTTATAGTTCTTATTCAGCAAGTAAAAGCGTAAAATTCTAAATGAAACAGGAAAAGGAGCAGGTCCCAGTGGCCTGCTCTTTAAGTGGTAAAGTGCTCAGAGGAAAGCTGTTATACCTGATGTTAAGGTATGGCAGTTTTTTTAGTTTGGATAGAGGTAACTATAAATGTTATACAAAATCTATAGTCTGGATGATTGAAGAGAACAAATGAAATGTGGATAATGGTTTTATAATCAAAAACTCCGCTGCAGGCAGCGGGGTATTTGATCCTCGCGGCAGTCGCCAAATGGACGCGCCTGCGTGTCCGTTTGACTCGTTGCTCGCGGGAATAAAGATTCATTGGAATGGAGGATATAAAATGAGTGATTACACACCGGTAAATTTAAGATGTGAATATGAAACCAATCCATTGGGAGTACAGAACATAACACCGCTTTTTAGCTGGCAGGTTATATCATCGGAAATGGGAGGATATCAGAGTGCTTATCAGATTGTAGCTGCATCTTCGGAGGAAAACCTCAGTCAAGAGGTGTACGATATCTGGAATACAGGAAAGATAATAAGCAGGCTCTGTTATGGAATATCCTATGCAGGTGCTCCCCTTAAAAGCGCCCAAAGAGTTTATTGGGCAGTACGCATCTGGAATCAAAAAAATGAGGTATCTGTTTTCAGTGCATCTGCCTGGTTTGAAATGGGGCTGCTGGCAGAAGATGATTGGAAAGGTAACTGGCTGAGTTTTCTTGGGGGATTGATCGGTAATGGCTTATTAATGAGATATTCTTTTGCAAGCCAGAAAAAGAAAATCAATAAGGTAAGGATGTATATATGCTGCGTTGGATACTATGAACTTCGTATCAACGGGCATAAGGTTGGAGATAAACTGCTGGATCCCGCAGCTACGGATTATAGCAAAACTTTGTTGTATTCCAGTTATGACGTAACAGAAAATATAAGAAATGGACAGAATGTAATTGGTATTATCCTTGGAAGCGGATGGGCAGGTCAGCCCAAAGTACTGGCACAATTAAATATTGAATATGAAGACGGCAGCGTGCAGGAAGAAGTTACAGATTGGGGAATTGGGTGGTGTGTAGCAAAAGGTCCGATCCTTTATAACAGCATTTATGACGGAGAAGATTATGATGCACGGCTGGAAAAAGACGGGTGGGATACGCCGGAATACGAAACAGTGTTTTTAAAAGAACATCAACGTCCGGGTGGATGGATTCTGGCTACGGTGGCAGAACATCCGGGAGGAAAGCTGACAGGAGAATTGCTTCCGCCTATTAAAATTGTAAAATGTCTTGTGCCGAAATATGTAAAGACCCTGGAAGACGGACGTCTTCTCTATGATGCAGGCATGAATCTCACAGGCTGGGTGAAGCTAGAAGTGTCTGGTGAGAGAGGCGCAAAAGTAGAGATGTCTTTTGCGGAAGAACTAAATGAGCAGGGGGATCTGGACAAAGTTCCACTGAGATTGGCAAGATGTAAAGATTCCTATATACTCCGGGGAGATAAGAGAACAGAAGAATATGCTCCCCGATTTACCTATCATGGATTTCGGTATTTTACAGTAGAGCAGCAGGGAAATGCAGAGATACATCATTTAACCGTCAAGCATATAAGAAGTGATTTAAGTGAAAATGCAATCTTTCAATGTGATAATGACCTGTTAAACCGGATGGCTAAAGTAATGAAACATACTGATGCCTGTAATCTGATGGGAATTCCTACAGACTCATCTCAGAGAGATGAGCGCCATGGCTGGACGACAGATACGACTTCCAGAGCGGAAGGGTGTACATACCACTTTGATATGGGGAGCTTTTTTGAGAAATGGGCAAGGGATGTATATGATACCCAGGATAAAAAAGGATATTTTGCAGATACTGCACCCTTTCGATGGGGGCGCCGGCCGTGTGATCCACAGGTCAATACACCCATCAGTCTGATCTTATTAATGTATCAGATGTATGGTAATAAAAGGATAGTAGAAGAGAGTTATGAAGGGATGATTCGTTACCTGAAAGCCTTGCTAAAAGAGGCGGATCAATACTTGATTTCACGTACCGGTTTTGGTGAATGGGCATGTCCCAAGGGAGAATGTTACCCGGAAGAATATGGCGCGGGCGCTGTTTCAAAAAATGTGACGGCAACGTTAGTATCTACCGCATATCTGTATTATTCCATTTCCCAGATAAAACAAATGGCAGTAATTCTGGGAAATGGGGATGCAGCCTTCTTAGATGCATTACAAAAGACGGTTTTTGAAAAATACAATAGCTGTTTCTACAACGAGAATACAGGTCAGTATGATAAAGGAAGCCAGAGTGCCAATGCGCTGTCTTTAGATCTTGGGTTGGTACCCGAAGAGGAATGTAAAAAAGTTGTGGCTAATATTGTGAATAATGTAAAAGAGCACCAATATCATATGACCACTGGAAATATGGGGACTAAATCCCTTATTGAGGTGTTATGCCGTAATGAAAAGGATGATGAAGCATACCGGATTATGACATCCACTACATCTCCGGGATTTGGCTATATGTTAGCAAAAGGAGCAACAACTATATGGGAACGATGGGAAGCGGATAGGGATAATAATATCATGAATTCCAGAAATCATCCTATGCTGGCAGCAGCTTGTGTATGGTTCTATAAATACCTGGGTGGAATACAAATTGAAACTGATAAGCAGGGTCTGCAGAAGTTAAAAATAGTTCCATCTGTACCGGAGGAGTTGAACCGGGTCGAAGCGGAGATGAACATTTTAAATGGACATGTAAAAGTATCATGGAAAAAAGAACAGGGAAAATTTGTTCTGAATGTCACCATACCATTTAATACTTCAGCAAAAATTCATTTTCCAAAGAAGTGTGGAAAGATAAAGGCGATGGTCTGCAATGGAGTTAATTATAAACCAGATAAAGAGGAAGAGACGGCATCCTGCTTTATTTATGAGACAGGAAGCGGAAACTATATTTTTACAGCAGATAATGAATGAAAGGGGAAAAGGAGTGCTTGTTTAACAGGCATCCCGGATAAGCAATGAACGATACGATAAAAAATAACAATTTAAAAATAGAATGTGGAAATTCTCCTTATGAAGAACGAATTTATCTATTAGGAGATGAGGGAGAAAAACTGGTTTTAAAATCATTTCCATATGTGACAACACTTCAGGATGAACGTCCCTATGCAATATTTTATCAGGAAGACACAGAGACAGCATCTATTGAGCAGAAGGACGGAAACATAAGAATCCGGTTAGAACATCCGGATTATACGGTTATCCGTGAAATTAGTTTAGATCAAATACTGAGAAAGGGGGAGAAAAAAAGCGTAAATAAATATAATAATATAGTTAATTTCCGTATTACACTACAGGCAAAACGCAAATTAGGATTTCGGGCAATCGAGGATAAATGGAATTATATGATACCAAAGAGAGAAACAGACACACCGTCTGAAGGTCCTCTGGACTTTGTCTGGAGCCAAAGAATTAAAACATTTATGACAGATATAGTATCACATTATAACTTCCGTACTCCCATTGTAATGATGCAGCAAAAAGAAGTATTTGCAGGAATAATAGCGGGACTTGAAGATGTGACAGAAGATGATTTATGCAGAATGCCTCTGGGGATGGACTTAAATGTAACAGAAAATGAACATCCCTGGATATCCTATGGGGGGATAGGAATTCGTGGCGTGGAGCCCGATCAGCCCTGTGAGGCCGGGCATACACATATAGTAAGAGGAAGTGATATCTCTTTTGTACAGATTCATTTAGAAAAAGGAGACAGCTATACATACTGTTATTCCGCCATGGTTAGCCAGGAAAAGGAAAAACTGGGATATCAAAGTGCAGTTAGCTATATATGGGACAGATACAAAGAATATCGGGAAGAATCTTTTGAGGATCTTTATGAAAATGTCCGTTTTCCGGAAATTTACTCATTGCGGGATTGGGAAAATGAAATTTGGGATAAACAGGCCATTAGAGATTATTATACATATGAAAAAGAGAATAAAACGGTTGGTGCGGTGACAGGAAAAAGGCAGGGTGAATGGTTTAGCCGTACAGATTATAAACATGACGCATGGTTTGCCTGCTGGCTTCAGGAACTGGTCACTGGTTATGGAATGTATCGCTATGGAGAAAAGACGGGAAACCGGGAATGGAAAGTCCGTTCCGAGCAGATTTTAAATCTGATTCTGTCTGCACCTCAAACCAAAGGAATGTTTCCGGTTATATGCTATTTGGAGCGTGATGGGACAGAGACCTGGCTGAGAGATGATGGATGGGCAGGTTATTACAATGAATTTCATACGCTTCAGATGTCTTATACAGCCTGGCTGATGCTCTGCTGGGCCAAGAAGTTATTTCCAAAGAGGCAATCGGATATCCTGGATTTCTGTATTCCATATGGTGAATTTTTGGTTTCTGTTCAGCACAAAGATGGGTGTATACCATCCTGGTTTAATGAAAATGGTGAACCCAGCAGATTACAATTCCGGGATTTTAATGCAGAAACATCAGCAAGTGTGCTATTTCTTCTGGAACTGGGAGAGATAACAGGAGATATCCGTTATAGGAACGGCGGTATGCTGGGGATTGATTTTATTGAAAAACAGGTACGTCCACGGCAGAGATGGGCAGATCTGGAAACATTTCTATCCTGTGCAAAAAAATCTTTTTCATTTTATGACGGATATACGGCACAGTATCCACAGTGCAACCTGTCTGCTATTTTTGCATCTATAGCTTATTTAAAAAAATATAGAATTACGGGATCTTTTGAGGACAGGAAAAAAGCAGAAGAAGTGACAGATTATCTTCTTCTCACCCAGCAGGTATGGAACCATCCTGGCATCCGCATCGACACATATGGTGGGTTTACCGTTCAAAACACAGACAATGAATGGAACGATGCAAGAGAAGCCATTTGTGCAATGCTTTTATATGAATATTATCTGGATACGGGTAAATGGGAGTACCTGGAACGGGCTGTGGCTGCAATGCAGGACGGTTTTCAAAATCTGCCATTTGAAAACTGGGCACATTGCGGATATGAAGGGATGCAGTATGATTCCAGCCTTTTATGGGGAAGCGGTATCATTTTAGCTGCGGCAGAATATCTGGATGAAAGAATGGAATTGATCTCTGTTGATCCGAAAGAAAAAAAGGCGTTGGGGATCTGGGGAATTATTATTAAGGATCTTTTCATTGAAGGAAATCAAATCCGCATACAGGCGAAGATACCGGAACGCCTGAAGGGAAGTAAAATCGGCGTAAAGGTTTATGGGGATGGTGAAGATAAATATAAGGTAACGCTTATCGAGTTATAGTGAGGACAATAAAAGAGGACATCGTGTTAATTTAGCGCGATGTTCTCTTTTTGTAATCATAAATATGGACTGGGAGCTTTGGATTTTTCGGTATCCGTATCAGGGTTTCGAATCAACGGAATATGGATCGTAATGATAGTGCCTTTTCCAATCTGGCTTTGTATGGTAAAAGTATGGGTATGAGGGAACAAATGCTGAAGCCTTTCTGCTATATTATTGATTCCGATCGGACGAACACGTGCACGTTTATCTGATTCTGTTTCATCCGGAGAAAGCAGCAGCTTGTCAGCATAGGATTGATCCATGCCGATCCCATCATCACGTATTACAATTTCCATACAGGAATCTAACCGATGCATTGTCAGTGAGATATTTCCTGGCTTCTCATCGGTACAAATACCGTGAATGAGAGAGTTTTCAATGAGAGGCTGTAAAATATTTCTTGGGATATAATAATCCTTAATCTCTGACTGAAAATCCAGTTGGAACTGAAAACGATCTGCATAACGATATTTCTGAATAATGATATATTGCCGTATAACCTCCGCTTCATTTTCACAGCGCGCGTATAAAGGGGAATGACCTAAATGGATGCTGTCTTGTAACAGATAAATGAAAGCACTGGTCATGTGTATAATATTGTCACATTGGTTTTTACGTGCCAGATAAATAATTGAGTTCAAGGTATTATAGATAAAATGTGGATTTATCTTTGCCACCAGTAATTCGAAGGAGAGCTGCTGTGAAAGCGCCTGTTCTTCTAATGATTGCCGGATGTGCTCCTTTATAGATACAGTCATCTGATTAAATCCGCCAGATATATTCACCAGTTCACTGGAGCCGTTTAGCTGGATACTGGTATCCAGATTTCCAAGACGGACATCATCAATAGCATTGCTCAACCCCTGTATCTGGGAAGTGATTTTATTCAACAGGGGATACAAATAAATAATAATCGTCAGTATGATGAGAACGGTAACCAATATGCCCAATAATATGTAGGAAAACTGAAGGAAATGATAAGACTGGTTGACATTAGCCGTACTTACCAGATACCATCCAGTGGAAGGGAGATATTGGGATATATAGTAGTTGTGATTTATTATATCTGATGTTTCTTTCATAGACTTTACATCTTTAAGAAATGCATCTTCCTCCCCGCCAGACAGATATAGTAACTCTTTATCACCATTAAGAATGGCAAACTGTGAGAATATGGTAGGCTGATTTTTCAGGTTTGTTGTAAGCTGATCAAAATTAAGATTGATAATCAGTTTCCCCACAACTGTTTTGTTGCTGTTAGAAAGAACATTTACAGGGCAGACATAACTGACCAGTTGTACGGGTCTGGAGTTATTAATCGTTACCGGAAAGGTATAATCATCTGTAAAGCCGCGAAAATCAAAGATGGATGTACCGGAGAGTGCATTTTCTTCGAACCAATCCAAAAAATCGTTATTATTCGGACTGGGATTCCAGTAACCTCTGTGGGCATTTGATACAATACAAAAGCTTTGCACATAGTCTTCTAACAAGACACGTTTTTCGATACTGGTCATTATGCTGCGAACTGCAGTAATCTCCTGAGAAATAGAGGGAGACTGCTGACGGGTAAGAAAGGCCTGTACATTTTCGTCAATAGATAGAACCTTACTGGCTTGTACAGCATCTTCCTGGGCATCTCTGATATAGTATGAAAGCAGCTGCATGTCATCTTTGCTCCGGCTTTCTAAAGAAAACTGCAGAATATTACCTATAATGAGTACCATGGAAGTTGAAAGAACCAGAAGAATGATCGTAATGATAAGTATCAATCGAGTTAATATATGGAATTTTAAACTGCGGGTCATGGTGTCCCCTCCTATAGTGAAAAATGTTTTAACCGGTATTCATTCGGTGTAACATTTGTCAGCTCTTTAAATATCTTACTGAAGTATTGGCTATTATTGATCCCAACCAGGTCAGATATCTCAAAGATTTTCAAATTTGTTCCCTGCAGCAGTTCCTTCGCTTTATCTATCCGATATTCATTGAGGTAATCATGAAAGATCTTACCCGTTTCTTTTCGGAACTTCTGACCCAGATACATAGGATTACTGCTTAATATAGAAGAAGCTTCTGCCAAAGAAGGATTTTGGTTATAGTTTTTATGTATATACTGTATGATATAGCTGGTTGAAGGGCTGTATTGCCTGAGTACTTGATAACTTTCATATAAATTTATGCATTCTTCGATCAACTGACGGGAGATATCATGTGAATAGATACATTCAGACGGATATCTCTTGTAATCTATGGAGAAGTCATTCATCAACTTTCTGGTTAGATCACAGCAATTATAAAAACCCATAGCATCCTTTCTATCCGCAAGGGATTCCAGACAATGTGTAAGCTGCTGACAGAAGGTCAGATTGTTTGATAAAAATGTTTCCTTATTAATAAAAGTAAGATCAGGAGAACTTGGTTTTTCCGTTATTCTGCGTCCTATGGTCAAAATATTCTTATTTGGATAAAATATATAATCCTCCCGGTACGCTTCCAGATAACCGCAGTCATCATGCAGACTCGTTAAA
>Ga0137302_10541_pt1 | contig 15589 bp, 15 predicted proteins | sample Ramsor2O_GlcNAcB_FD_97184 | JGI IMG/M metagenome (GOLD analysis project Ga0137302, IMG submission 97184) | Mouse cecal microbial communities from Vienna, Austria - N-Acetylglucosamine amended with D2O_GlcNAcB | ecosystem: Host-associated > Mammals > Digestive system > Large intestine > Cecum... | reverse complement strand
GTAGCTAAAAAAGAAGGTTTATCAAGAAAATAAACCTTGAATAATTTTTCGACTGAAGGTAACATAGAAGAGGGAAGCAAGAATTTGACCGGTAATAAATCAAGGTTTTTTACCGATGTATAGATAAAAAAATAACGAACAGGCAAAGGCTGTCTTATCAATGATTTGAAGTTGATAAAGCAGGCTTTTTTTGTCGTGGCAAAAACCTTGATTTATTACCTCTTATTATGTGAAGAAAAGGGTGAGTTTTATGGATTTAAAAGTTCCTATAAAGATAATTATTCGAGATGTAGTTGAACCTTGGTTTGAAAAGATGGTTTCTGAATGAAATAAGGAAGTTTCTATTATCACAATGGTAGTAATTATCGTGTTACTTGTTTTACAGATTGAAATTTTAATGACTTATCTAGTTTTTTAGATTTTAGGAGCTGGACTTTTGAGTATTTATTTAGTGATAAAAGATAAATAAAAGGTGTTGAGATTAATGAATAAAAAGAAATTGGGGATTTTAATAGGGATTCTTATAAGTATTATCCTAATTGCAAGTATTAGTTATTACCAATATGAACAGCATAGAGAATATACGATAGAAGATGCTAAAGATTTAGAACCATTTCGTATGACTGACGACCCTGAATCAGATGAATCAGGAAATTTAATTTTTAAATTTAGTATAGGAAGTCACATTAATGATAAAAAATATAAAAAATTAGAATGTTTTGTTTACAATACTAAGAGTAAAAAATTTACTGAATTAGAAGGAGATTTTTCTGGATTAAGTTATCAGTTAAATTTAAAAGAACTGGCTCAATATCGAATCAATAAATTTGTGGAAACAGGAGCAGGACAGTATCCGTATGACCCTGAACGATTTGAAAACTTATTAAAAGATGAATTAGTTGAGGAAAAGCTATATCTATTAGCGTTTCCTAAAGGATATGCTTCCGAACACGATTTATATACTTCCAGTGATTCTGAATTTGCTGAAGCCAATAGTTTTGAAACCATCAGTTTAAGTAACGATTGGTATTTAGATAATCCAAAAAACTTTCGTGGTGGCTATACAACATTAAGTGAATATGTATCAAGCCTTGTGACACAAGAATTATCGGCTGAAGATTTTGCATACCTAGTTACAAAAGTGAGAAGCCATGTGCCAAGAACTGTTGAAATTATTAATGCCATGCCTGTTGAGACCCAGAATTCAAAACGATTAGAAGAAGGCTACTTTGCTAGGGGAAATTTTGATAGTAGGAAAACAATGTATATATTCCCAGAATTACTAAATTTAGCAACTTACAGTCCTGAAATTGACTATTTGAGAACGTATAGCATATCTGAAAGTGAACAAGAAGAATTGAAAGACAAGGTTGATGAGTGGAATCAGAGAATCATCGATGACAAGAAAAAATATGAAGAACAAACAGAGAAAGTATTTTTAGATGAAAATATTCAAGACGTTGGGAAGTTAAATAACACGCTTTTCCGATTTAGAATTAATGAAGATGGTGAGCAATGGATGGAATTAAGCGTGGACAAAGAAGATGAATAATTTAGCAACGAAAAAATATATTATTCACAAAGTGAAAAGCACTTTTTTCAAAGCAAATGTAACGATTACTAAGTTAGTTGTAAATGGAATAGCCAATCAATTATATGATGAGTTTGCCAAGTGTTCAAAAAGCGAGCAGGAACGTTTGTTATTATCTGATGAGCTTGTGAAGTTACTTTGGGATAAATACATGGATAAAATTAATGCAGAAATGTTGGAGGAGATGTGAGTAAAATCATGTCTCTTTTTTTGCTCAAAATTTACAATAAAAACCACTTAAAAAATGACCTTTAAAAAACCCTTATTTATCAAGGATTCTATGCTTGTTGACAAAAATACAAGATTACTGTTATATCAACGTTTTAAAGCACTATTTTTTGAAAAACAACTCTCAGATGAAGCGAAACTTTTTTTATGGGGAATTACCCACTAGAATGAATCTGAGAGGTGTTTTTTAGTATGTAGATATAGTTGGAATTTAAATAAACATTGGTATATCAGCTTTTTAATGTTTTAATAGTTCTTAAGAAAGTCATAGAAAAATGGGGCTTTATAGAGAACGAATTTTCGATAAAAATACACCAATTATTTCATTGTCCGATTGTGATAGATTTACTTTACTTCAGCATTAGATGATGGTAATGTAAGGACCCATTTTTGATTAATATAATAATTTGTGGAGGATAATTATATGGATTCAAAAAAATTAACAGAAGAGGAATTGACTGAGAAACAAGGAAAGGTAAAGGCTTGGCTACATATTTTAGATAAAATCTATGGAGTAAAAATGACTGTGTTCTCTAAAGCTATTAATGTTCATAACCAAAATTTACACAATTTTAGGAAAGGAAAAAGAGGTCTGACAGAAGAAAAAACAATATTATTGGAGAAAATAATCGTGAGAAAGTATGGTAGACTGCTAATATTGGAGGACAGCGATTATGAAAGTATATCTAAGTAATATTCATAATAAAGAAAAACCAAATCAGTATATGGTGAAAAAGATTTCTAATACGATTATGAATAATCTAAGGGAAATGACTATTCAAGAATTTGCAGAAGAGTTATCTGTGAATGGTAAAACGGTTGTTTTAGCTGAATTATCAGAGAATAAGTTATCAAAAATGACGAAAATTATTAGTCAAGAACTAGTGATGTTGGATTTTGATAACAAGGATGAGAATAATTTATATACGATTGACGATTTAGAAGCCGATACGTTTATGCAAGAGAATGCTTGTTTTATCTATCGAACATTTAGCGATATGTATTCTGAAATTGATAAGTTCCGAGTTGTCTTTCAATTAAATACAGCGGTGACTGAGAACCTAGAGATAGAACAGATTTATCAGGCTTTATTTAAAAAATATCCCCAAGCAGATTCATCTGTTGGTCAAACAAGTAGATTATTTTTCGGAAGTAATAGCGGTTATGAGGTTATTGATTGGGACAACAGGCTAGCTGTTAGTGGACTATTAGAAATTAATAATACAGAATCTACTGAGAGTGCGAAAATTATCAGCGGTGAAATAATTGATGATTCTATGCCAAATTATGAGTTGTTGAAATTAGGTAGATTGGATATTGTTAAGAATAAAATAGGAGATAATTATAAACAAGAATTTCCTGATGATTATAATGCAATGAACTACTTTAAATCATTAGACATGAGAGAGTTTCTTGAATTATCTGAAGAAAATCCATTTTTTGATATTTTCCATAAAGAAGATAATCCTAGTGCAAGTGTGTTTTATGCTGAAGAACATGGGATTTATCTATATAAATGTTTTTCTGCCAGCAATAAGTATTGTGGGAATATTATCTCTTTACTGGAGCGTTATTTAAAAATATCCTCAATAGAAGTAGTTAATTTATTAGTAGAGCTTACTGGTTCGAACGTAACAAATACTTCACAACTAGGTCAAAGTAAATTTAATGCTCAAAAATTTAAGCGAGAGCTACAATCAGGAGAATTAAAACAAACATATCCTGAACTCTATCAATATTTTAGTAAATATCAAGTGGAAATTCCTATTGTATTAGACTTTATGTATGATTATGTTTATATGGATGATAATGGCGAACTAAGATATTTAAATTATTACAGCATTAAAAATCTGGCAAAGCAATTAGCTAGAGTAACGAACCAAAAGAAAGTAAGCTTAGATAGGACAAGAAAAATTCTTTATCATATGATTGTTACTGAGATTGTTAAAAAGAAACCAGAAGCAGAAATTCCTAAGGAAATATTTAATGGTTTGATACTGGAACAAAAGAAAGATTGCACTAAGCTAAGAACGAGTAATATCTATGAACCAACAAATTTGACAGATGAAAACACAGCAGTTAGTGAAGGAATAGCTAAGGTTTTAAGAGAAAATAAAGTAACCGTCGGTAGTTTAAGTTATGAATTGGTATATAGACTTTTTGGAGAAGAAAAGGCTTATCAGGATTTTCCACAATCTTATAAACCACTTGTTGAACAGAAAAAAATAAAGATGAGTAGAACAGACAAAAACCTAAGCCAAGCAAGTGAGAAATTGGAAAAAGCTTCAGTTAGAATTATCATGAACGAGATAGAAGAAAAAGGATATGTATATGAAAAGGATGTTATTTCTAAGTTAGCTAAAGCAAGAAGATTAAAGGTTCGTGACACTGCAGAAAGATTTAAGAAACTAAGAGCGGATATATACAATAAATATGGTTTAAATACGTGTAGACTAACTAAAGAATTGTATAATCAGTTAGGGATTAAGGAGAAGTATTCATCTAAGAATGTTATATATAAAGTGAATTAGCATATTAGACAGGTAGTGTTTCTATCTGTCTTTTTCTATTAGAAATCATTGATAATAAAGGGTTATTTCTATATATTAAGAATATTATCTCTTTTTATATCAATTCAAAATTGCGTATTGAACAAGAAAAATACGTATAGTTTTCCCTAGAAAATACTGGCATAATTGATAGAAATCATTATACACATCTATATAGGATATTCCCTCTAGATGTGTATAATGAGGAGGCTTATAAAAGCCAATAAAATCAATAGAAAACTACATGTTTTTTCTAAGACCAATACGCACTTTTTATATTCCCTCTAGATGTGTATAATGGGAAGGTCAAAAAAAGTCAATAAATTCTAGGGTAATCTACCTGTTCTCACACTATTATTTACGCAAAAAACTATTTACATTTGATAATTGTGTGATAAAAATAGCTGTAAAATGTTGATATATCAGTATCTATTTTTAAGTGCCAGCAAGATTGAATCTTGCTTACTTAATAGCACTGTCTAGGTTCAGTCAAATAGCTAAAGTTTGCTGCTTATAATTTATCATATAACAAAATAGTGATAATTAGTCATGGATTATAGTTTGAATATCTTTTGAGGAAATCAACCATAAATATCATCAAAACAAGAATATATCATAAAGTATATAATTTATTCTAAACCTTAAGTATTGTATTAAAATAACGCAAAAGTTATTTTGAAAAGTCTGGCATTGTTCCTTAGAGCCTTGGAAACCATTTTCGATAAATTATACATTAATTTTTTAAAATCGCTTAAAACGCATTTTAAGCAGCAGAGAGTTGATTCTGGATTATTGACATTTGAAAAGAGATATCTATTAGAGGGGAAGACTTCTAAATCAATTCAAGATAGATTAATTGCAGACGAATTTTACTTAATGTTAACAATAGTATAGGAATAAAAGAAAAACTTCTGTTGAACAATCTAATAAAAGTTCTTATATGTTTTGAAGAGTTATTGGAGAAGACAGTATATTCTTCAAACTATATTTTTTTATGAATAGATGTAAAATAACTTAAATTCGAAAATATTATATAAACATTTATATATCAACGATTTATTGGCTTTCCAGCTTAAATCTATAATAAAAAACGCCTCCCAGATAGCTTTAAGTGTAGAATTACCCATAAAAATTTCTTCGTTGCATCTGAGAGGTGTTTTTTGAAAAATACATTGAAAAATCGTTGATATTACAGTAAGTTTGTATTTCTGTCAACAAGTAGAAAAGTATTGATTTTACTGGGTTTTTAAAGAAGCTTTTTTTAAGTGATTTTTATCTAAAATTTTGAGATAAAACTTATCTTTTAATAGAGTCAAATAGCTTTCATTCATTTTTTTTGATAAGTAGATATTTATTTGAATTTTCCCTTGGTATTAAAAGTCTATCAGAATATAATGAAAATGTAGGTTTTTCAATTAGGGGCGTGAAAATTATGAGAAAAAATGATTCTGGAAAGGAGAAGAAATTAACTAAGCAACAGAAGAAAATACAAGATGCGTTTGATAATAAACGTGAAGTAGAAGTTATTCCTGCAAAGATATCTAATTCTTCTATACAGAAAAAAAGAGTAGCTGCGTATTGCAGAGTAAGTACTTATGCGGAAGCTCAATCGGGGAGTTTCGAATTACAAATTCAATCGTATAAAGAAAAGATATTGTTAAATCCAGCATGGGAGTTTGTCGGTATTTATGCCGATAGAGGAGCATCGGGTACCACTATAAAAAAAAGAGAACAATTCAATTGTATGTTGAAGGATTGCCGATTGAACAAAATTGATTTAATTATTGTGAAAAGTATCAGTCGCTTCTCACGAAATGTATTAGATTTTATTTCGATTTATAGAGAGTTGAAAGCGTTATCTAATCCTGTGGGAGTATTTATTGAAGATTTGAATATAAATACTTTAGATACTACGAGTGAAACATCGTTATTGATGTTGAGTGTAGTAGCACAAGCAGAAAGCGAACAGAAGAGTGAAGCTATTACATGGTCTATTATTGAAAGATTTAAAAAAGGATTACCTATAATTCCCACGCATAACTTCTTAGGATTTACTAAGGATAGATTTGGAAAGATTGTTATTGAAGAATCAGAAGCTGAAATAGTTCGTTTCATCTATAAAAATTTTCTTGAAGGAGTTCGGGCTGTTGATATAGCGTGTCTTTTAAATGAAGCGAATATACCAACTGTAGCAGGCAATAACTGGAAATCTTCATCAATTTATCGTGTGTTAAGAAATGAGAAGTATTTTGGCTTAGTTATCATGCAAAAGACTTTCACTGTAGATTGTTTTACTCATAAGAAAAAAGTCAACCGAGGTGAGAAACCAAAATATTTATTAAGAAATGGGTTGCCTGCTATTGTTTCTGAAGAAGATTGGAACTTGGCACAAGAATTATTGCTAAATCCAAGAAAAGGATTTAAAAAGAAAACTGTCAAAAATATTGAAAAACCTAAAACTTTTGTTTCTACTATTAAATCAGGTGTATTCAAGGGATTTATTGTGATTGATGTTACATGGTCAAAAGAGGAAGTTGCTGAAGTATTGTCGAAAGGAGAACACCGATAATGAATAAAATAAATTTTGATGATTATAATTTTGAAGTAATTAGTGTAGAAACGACAGGGAATTATTTGTTGACTTTAAATAAGAATTCTCTGACCTTTGATAAATCAATTGCAGAAGCACTGGGTTATACCAGCCACGTAAAACCACTTTTAGATAGAGAAAATAAAGTATTTGCTATTCAAGCATGTAAAGCGAATTCTCTAAAGTCAATTCCGTTTTCAAAACCTGCAAGCCAACAAAAAGGAAGTATCAAGATGCAATATGGTGCAATAAGAAATATACTCAGGTCACTAATGGGAGATAAATGGAAAGAAGAGATGAGGTATCAATTTAAAGGAGATTTAATACCTGACAAAAAAGCAATGATTTTTGAATTAGAAAAATTTGAAGAATTATTACCTTTTATTGCTAGAAATACAAAGTAAATATAAGTCTTCATAGTATTTGATAGAATAAGATATTTTTGAATATTATTGTGATGTTAAGAAAGTGCTTCTGCATTTAATTAAGTGGAGGATTATTGTGATAAAATTATTCATACTAATATATTTAAAGTAGTTTGAGTACGAAAGGATGACTTTTATGAAGAAGATTGATAAAGCAATATTAAATATTGATAAAAATATATGTAAAAACATTGAGAAAAATCAAGATGATAGAGGTTACTTATCCCAAAATGTTTTAGCACAATTGAGAAATTTTGTAGAACATATATCGATTAAATACTATGTTAATTCGATTAGCGGAGACATAAGTGGTATTCCAGAGGACATGTACGATGAAATTAAACGTGGATTAGGATATATCAAAGTTAATTCTAAATTATATTTCTTAGCTAAATTTCATCAAATGCTTCAAAAATCTGCTTCACATTATACAATGAGTGAGGAAAACTCTGAGCGTTTAATGCTAAAATATTATGAATACCTATTGAGAATAAAGAAAAATTTGAAAACAGATTTTAATTTAGATGTTCTTTCAAATATTGATATGTTTCCAGTGAATTTAGATAATCAATTGAGTGATTATTATAAAAAAATAGTTGATAAATTAGAAATAACATATATATCAGAAATATCTGAGGATAGATACTATATACAAAAAACAAAACCTTTTTTTGTTGATAATGAAATTTACTATGAAATTACATTTAAGGAAGCAAATGACAAAACAAGTAAATTTGAAAGGAATATTGCGTTCACTAAACAAGATATCCTATCAAATTATGCTGTGAAACTATCAATTAAACATGATACGGTAAATATGTATGGTAAACATATGCCAATTCTTATCATTAATGACTGGGAAGTTTCTATACGTCCATGTGAATTAAATAATTTTTCGGAAATTTTGAATAATTTTACAGAAATTCAATCAAATCATAATGAATACAAAAAGTTAATGGAATTCATAAAAAAAAGTAGGTTTAATATATTAGATATTCTTTTATTAGAGACGAGTAGTTACGAAAAAGTAAAAGAATATGTAACCTCCAAATCAAAAAAAGTTTATTTATTTAAAACGCTTGATGCGTGTAGAGAAATCATCCTTAATAATCGTCCTGGATGTAATCTGCTAAGGTATCTTTCTTACAATTTAAATAATAAAATTATGAAGTTGCAAAAAGATAAGTATGGAGATTATTGTAAAAAATTGTCAAATTTGAGAGTAGTATATGGATGTATACCTTTTGATGAAATGCCATTTGTCAGTTCATTGATAGGTCATAATCCTAAGATATATGATTTATTATGGTGTATAGATACAAATGGGAGAGAACATGAACTATTAGCTAGAAAAATTCAAATTAATTCTCAAACTAATGGCAAACTCTACACCTCAATCGATGAACTTAAATCTTTTGAAAATATTAATTTGTTGATAGAGAAGTATAATTCCAATCTTTATTGCAAGCATAGGGAAACTAGAGGGATAGGCAATATTGGAAATAACTACTATATCAAAGGGTTTGAAGATGATGTTATTAATATATTAAAGAAATTAAAAGAAATTTCGCAAGAAGGAATAGAAAATTATGAGAACTCAGTTGAATCTTGGTTAAACACAGGAAGTTATATTATTGATTGTAGGGATAAGAAACAAATTTTGAAGACTATGTTTTCTAATTCTAAAGTGTCTTTAATTTATGGTGCAGCAGGTACAGGGAAATCGACAATGATTAATCATGTCAGTAATTTTTTTGGACTTCAAAAAAAATTACTTTTAGCTAATACAAATCCGGCAGTGGATAATCTGAAAAGGAAAGTTTCTGCTCCTAATTGTGAGTTTAAAACTGTTGCAAAATATTTATACAGCAAAGAGAACCAAGATTGTGATTTGCTGATAATAGACGAGTGTAGTACTGTTAGTAATTCTGATATGATTAAAATTTTATCAAAGGCAGATTTTAAATTGTTAATCCTTGTAGGGGATATTTATCAAATTGAATCAATTACTTTTGGAAACTGGTTTAAATTGGCAAAAAATAACGTTTCAAGAACTTCTGTGTTTGAATTAACAGCACCTTATAGAACAAAAGACAAGCCCTTATTAAACTTATGGACAAAAGTAAGAAAAAATGAAGATGATTTAATTGAATATCTGACTGCGAATAATTATTCCGTTAGACTAGATGAAAGTGTTTTTTTTGCTAATGATTTAGATGAAATAATTTTGTGTTTAAATTATGATGGTTTATATGGAATAAATAATATTAATCGTTTTCTGCAAAGCAATAACTCTAATAAATCAGTGAACTGGGGAGTTGTATCATATAAAATTGGTGACCCTGTGCTATTCAATGAAACATCAAGATTTTCTCCAGCACTATTCAATAATTTAAAAGGTAAAATTTCTAATATTGAGAAATTAGATACTGAAATTATTTTTGATATTGAGATAGAAACGGTAATTAATGAGATGGATATTGGAAATTTAGACTTAGAGTTGATTTCTTCAACAAAAAATAATTCAGTAGTTCGGTTTAGTGTCTATAAGTATCTAAATATGAGTGAGACTGATAATGATAGTGATGACACAGTTGTCCCATTCCAAATAGCTTATGCTATTTCTATCCATAAAGCTCAAGGTTTAGAATTTAATTCAGTGAAATTAATAATAACAGACGAAGTTGATGAATTAATAACGCATAATATTTTGTATACAGCTATTACAAGGACTAAAAAGAATTTAAAAATTTATTGGACTCCAGAAACAGAAAAGAAAGTAATAGAAAATATTAAGATAGATGAGAGTAGAAAAGATGAATCGATTTTGAAAAGAAAATTAAAATAACATTATTCAAGTGGTTTCAGAAAGTTTTAATTTTTAATATAGTAGATGATATGTGTTAGTGCTATTTTAAAATTAAAGATGGATAGTCAGATATTTTGAATATACAAAAAGCATTAATTGGGCTAATGATAGATGGAGTAGTTACCTTTAAACAGCTTGCCGATTTTTACGATACTTTCCATATGGATAAAGAATTTTCAAATGCAATTGATTTTCTAAGTGGTAGTATCGTTGTAGATATGGCTCAATTAAAAGAAGAATTATATGCATCAGAAGATGCACACTTATTAGGTGCTGTGGAATATATGCAAAAATATTACCCATCAGCAATTTCATTGATAGAATTAATTCCTAAGGAAAAGAGAAAGTTCACCCATTAAAATAAAATTTATTAATTTTAAACCTGTATCTTTGTTATAAAAAATGAAAAATTAGCGATGATTTTGAGCTGTATTTAAGGACATATTTCTGAAAATATTTGCACTTTTGAATTGCTTGTTTTTTGAGAAAATTTAATTGGACTACAGACAAGATGCGTAAAAAAATCCTCATTAAGTATGTAGTCCAAGCCGTTTTTAGGAACATTTCAACCGTTTTTTGAGGTATAATGAGTCTACAAAAGTTAATAAAAAGAACAGAATATTGGCTTCTAACATGCACTGGAATCGAGGAGATACTATCGCTTTAACGCAGGGAAAAGCGATAGAAATGCTGATATAACAGCACTTGACCTTAACAACAATGGGCTGTCCCTTAGCCGACGTATTGACTGAATCGATACACGAAGCATTAAGCGATATTCCAGAAGTCAAAAATCCAGAAGTAAAACTAGTCTGGTATCCCGCTTGGACGACCGATAAAATGAGCCGTTATGCACGGATCGCGTTGGGGATTCGCTAGGGGATTTGCTGATTCCAATGCAGCGGCTGTTAGTTTCGTAAGTCGTTTGAAATAGTATGGATGTATAAGTACATTTCATTCTCTAAATAATCCGTAGAAATTTTGGAACTCTTTTATTAACTTTTAAGATAAGTTAGTAAAGGAGTTTTTTAGTTAAACAATTTTTTATTAGTATCTGTTGCATTTTCAATAAGGAAACGCGACCCCATACCCCTGTTAAACAGGAAGCTTTATAGTAAAAGAAAAGTGAGACTGAATTTAGCGAAATGAACGATTTTCGTGCGACGACTGCTTGTCGTTTCAGAGACCATTTTTGTAAAAAATGATAAAATAATGATCGATAACTAAAGAAAAGGAATCCGGCCTATGCTATTAACAAAGAAAAAACTCTCTCGCCTAGCGGCTCCCTATAATGAAGGAGATATGAGTATTGGTTTTGCCGAATCACAAAGTATAGAAAGTATAAGCAGCAAAACGATTTTACTTGTGAATGATCGCCAAGTAATCATTTTATTTTTGAACTTTTTTCAAACAAAAGTCATTGATCACATGGCTTACGCCAGAAAAGATCTAATCAATGAGCAATTAAGTCAAGGGTTCAATGGGTTAGACGTTGTTTGGCGTTTTACAGTCCAAAATAAAAAATGGCGTTTTCGCATACTAAAGAAAATAGTCACACTAGGAAAAATGCAAAGAGAATTGATCGAGCGGCTCTAAAAGAGGGTACGTACCTAAATTGTAAAAGAATTTTGAGCGGTAATTTGATGAAGACTGATTGTCTTTTTTTCAAGGATCTCAGCGAATAGAGAATTGCTACAAATAAAATAATGACGAAACCTAAAACGGCAATTGCATTTTGCAAACTAGAAAGGTAAACTATTTTCAATGAAGAAAGGAGACGAACAATGTTAACGACTAAATTTGGTGAATTCACCTACGACAATCCCTTTATGAATGCTTCCGGCGTTCACTGTATGACCACTACGGATTTGGAGGAACTTGCAGCATCAGAAGCCGGTTCTTTTGTTACAAAAAGTGCCACTTTAGCACCGCGAGAAGGAAATCCCGAACCGAGATATGTGGCTCTCGTTTTAGGCAGTATCAATTCAATGGGATTACCAAATAAAGGCTTAGACTATTATTTGAATTTTGCTTTAGAGAAACAAGAAGCAATCGCTCCTGAAGCACCTTTCTTCTTTTCTGTTGCAGGCATGAGTGTTGATGAAAATATTGAACTTCTAAGAAAGATTGAAGCTAGCAACTTTCGTGGTATCACAGAGTTGAATCTTTCTTGCCCGAATGTCCCAGGAAAGCCACAAGTTGCTTATGATTTTCCATTGACAGAACAAATTTTAGAGCAAGTTTTTAGTTTCTTCACGAAGCCTTTAGGCGTGAAATTACCGCCTTATTTTGACCTGGCGCACTTTGATCAAATGGCTGAAATTTTGAATAAATTCCCTTTAACATACATCAATTCTATCAATAGTATTGGTAATGGTCTATATATAGACCCAGAAACAGAAGCAGTAGTGATCAAGCCTAAAGAAGGCTTTGGCGGTATCGGTGGCGAGTATGTCAAACCAACAGCACTCGCCAATGTTCGGGCTTTCGCGACCCGACTAAAACCAGAAATCAATGTAATCGGAACTGGCGGCATTCGTTCTGGACAAGATGCATTTGAGCATTTGTTATGCGGAGCGACGATGTTACAAATCGGAACGGAATTACAAAAAGAGGGACCAGCGATTTTTGCCCGTCTGAAAAAAGAATTGACAGAAATTATGACTGCCAAAGGCTACACATCGATCGATGAATTCCGCGGTAAACTTCGCTCATTGTAGCCGATTAGCAAATTGCTGCTGAAGGAGGAATGGCATGATCCAGTTTAGAAAAGCGACGCTCTCTGATTTGCCGGAAATGATGGCTCTCTTTGAGATGGGCATACAATCCTTAAAAAAACAAGGCTCACCTCAATGGCAAAATGGCTATGGTCCCACTCGTGAAAAAATCAAAGAAGATATCAATAAACAAGAAAGTTATCTCTTGTTATATGACGATCAAATTGCTGCTTCTGCCGCTTTAGTAAAAGGGGTCGATCCCGTTTATACTGCGATAATCGAAGGTAGTTGGTCAGGGGATGGGCCTTATGCATCAATCCATCGTGTCGTAGTCAGTGACCATTTTAGAGGCAAACAATTGAGTGCACATTTACTAAAAGCGCTAGAGGAAGAAGCGGTAGCAAAAGGGATCCATGATTTACGGATTGATACCTATCAAGCAAATATTGGAATGCAGAAAGTGATCGAAACCTGTGGTTATCAATATCGTGGGCAAGTTGTTTTCCCTATTCCACACGGTGAACGACTGGCCTATCAGAAATTAATCTAATTGATTGGGTGAATATAGTAATATCTGCTGTAATTGCCAGACCATAAGCGGAATGGCTGAGCCATACTAATTCCTTAATTCCCTTAGCGGGTTCAGGTCGAATTTGGGCAGCGTGTTTAGCTCATAAATAAGATGTTTTTTGAAAGATTGATCATGACGGAAAGAAAGATAGCAAGTTTTGCGTAGCTTTATTATGCAGGGCTTGCTATCTTTTTGTTTATTTTTATTCCGAATAGACGAAATTAATTAAATGTATAAAAATAGAGAGTTATCACTTTATTTTAATATTGTGCATATGGTAAAGTTGATTTGAGTAAACAATGGAGGAGAATCCAATGAAAAAAAGAAAAAGTATGCGTAAGGCGTTGGCAATGCTAGCGGCTCTATTGATCACCCTTGGACAAGGGGTGCCTGCGGTTGAAGCATTGACTGTCTTAGAGAATAACGCAGAATCAGCAATAGTCGATTCAGGCTCATCAATCTCAGCCGAATCAAATGAACCCTCAGAACCATCTGAAGACCGAACAGCCGATTCTTTCGAAACGGCATCAAGCAGTCAAAGTATGGAAACAGAAGAATCCATTGATGAAAGTCATTCTACTGAACCATCGTCTTCTAGTGAAACGACTGAGGAAACAAGTGAAAGTACAAGTACGTCTGAAAGTGAGACATCTTCCTCAATTAGCAGTGCGTCGACAACGGATTCAACTAAGGATTCTACAACGCCTAGTATGTCTTCTACTACCGAAAGGCCATCAGGAACCAGTCATTCATCAAAGCCAAATGATACGACAGCAAATTCCACCCAAAGTTCTTCGGAACCAAAGACATTCGACACAGGTTCTTCAGTCAGCCAATTGCCGCCATCCAATCAGCCTATAGCAGATTCTTCCCAGACAGTTGATTTATCAGATAAATTGGTTACCACCCCAACTGATTCTAATTTGAATGGCTATATCTTGCCGTTGTTGAATCAGTTAGCAAATGAACGATCCGCAGCGCTGATTTCAGAAGCGTTGAATCAACTAGGCAAACCATATGAAAAAGATGCGCAGGGTACTGGATTTAATAATCTTTCGTTGCCTATTGCTGTTTATCGTGGCGTTTTTGATATAAAAGGGATCGAAACTTATGATCAGCTCAGCCGGGTAGGAAAGCAAACATCACTTGAAAAAGCCGTACCTGGAGATCTTTTGTTTTGGAAAGACGGTCAGCAATTAGTCAAAGCAGCAATTTACCTTGGACAGGATAAACTGATCATGGCAGATCAACCCCAAGCGGAACAAATAGTCAAGGAAGAAAAAGCGGCGACAGAAAACAATGGCGTACGCATTTATACTATTACTTATAAACAGAATAGTACTGCGGAAACAAAACAATTGATCCAAGAAGATCAGGTAAACAAACCAGATGTAGTGGTTCATTTTTCTGACTCGCAAAAAGTAACACCTCATGGACAATCACTAATCGCTAAGTATGCGGCTAGCTATGATTTTCGCAAGAATCCGCAAACAGAAGCATTTGTTGCGGCAATTGCAGAAGATGCTCGGGAACTAGGCTTAACTTATGGTGTGTATGCGTCGGTTATGATTGCACAGGCAATTTTGGAAAGCGGATCTGGTCAGAGTGGCCTTGCTTCTCCCCCGTATTATAATTTGTTTGGAATCAAAGGAACTTCCGGTAGTCGTTCCGTTTCTATGATGACAGCTGAGGATAATGGGACCGGAGAATTTTATACGATCCAAGCTGCTTTTCGTGCCTATACAGGATACAAGGAGTCGTTAAAGGATTACGTTCATTTACTGCGGACAGGAATTAGTGGGAATGCTGATTTTTACAAAAAGGTTTGGCGTTCTGAAGCAAAAAACTACCTGCAAGCGACTGAATATTTAACGGGGCGTTATGCAACGGATACGAGCTACAACAATAAACTGAATTCATTGATTGCTGTCTATGAATTAACGAAATATGATGAAGCCAAAGCTGGCAGCGGCGTTGTCCTGCAATCAAAAGAAGCGATTCCCAAAGAGTATCGGCAGCTGTTGGTGTTTCCTGATTATAACGGTGTAA
>Ga0137302_10536_pt1 | contig 15836 bp, 14 predicted proteins | sample Ramsor2O_GlcNAcB_FD_97184 | JGI IMG/M metagenome (GOLD analysis project Ga0137302, IMG submission 97184) | Mouse cecal microbial communities from Vienna, Austria - N-Acetylglucosamine amended with D2O_GlcNAcB | ecosystem: Host-associated > Mammals > Digestive system > Large intestine > Cecum... | reverse complement strand
GCAGGTAGAAATCCTGAAAATGCTGTACCGGAATGTACGGATCTTAATTCTGGATGAACCCACCGCGGTGCTCACGCCTCAGGAGGTGGACCGGCTGATGGAAAATTTAAAAGAACTTCGTAAAAATGGAAAAACCATCATTGTCATTACCCACAAATTAAGAGAGGTTATGGAATTAAGCGACAGTGTAACGGTCATCAAGCAGGGGAAAGTAATTGGAAATGTAAAAACGGCTGATACCAATGAGCAGGAGCTGGCGCAGATGATGGTGGGAAGAGATGTGGTATTAACCGTCAGCAATGAAAATGCTGCTCCCTGCAGCTGTGAAACGGCGTACCGTGTCAAAGGTCTGTGTACCACAAATGCAGAACAAAAAGAAATTCTTCACAACATTGACTTAGAAGTACATAAAGGGGAAATTTTAGGAATTGCCGGGGTAGAGGGAAATGGGCAGAGTGAGCTGATTAAGGTGCTTACCGGACTGATGGCATCTACAAAAGGGAGTGTGCATTTATGCGAAATGGATGTGACAGGTGCCTGGCCGGACGAGCTTCGAAAAAAGGGTCTGGGTATCATTCCCGAAGACCGATATGCCCAGGGACTGTGCCGGGATATGAGTATCGGGGAAAACTGTATCGCCGGGTACTTTGGAAACCACGGTGTCTGTAAATGCGGTGTGCTGCATAACAAAGAGATCAGGCGCCTGACAGGTGAATATATCGAAAAGTATGACATTCGTGTGGCAGATCCTCTGGGAGAGATCTCACAGCTTTCCGGAGGAAATGCCCAGAAGGTAATTATCGCACGGGAATTTGAAAATCATCCCAAGGTGATCATTGCCTGCCAGCCTACCAGAGGAGTAGATATTGGTTCCATTGAGTTTATTCATACCCAGCTGCTTAAATTCAGAAACGAAGGAAATTCGGTACTTCTTATTTCCAGTGAGCTTTCCGAAATTATGAGTCTCTCTGACCGGATAGCCGTTATGTACAAGGGGGAAATCATAGGAGTTGTATCACCGGATGAGCCAGTGGAGAAAATTGGTCTGCTGATGGCAGGTGCAAAACCGGATGAGGGGAGAACAGCATGAATAAAAGAGAGAAAAAAATATCCATATTTCCCAAAATAGTAAATACACTTTTACCCGTTCTGCTGGCATTTGGAATCGGCGGCGTGATCATTGCGGCGATTGGAGAAAATCCATTTGAAGTCTATGGGATTATGCTTGGTAAATCCCTGTTTACAGCCAAGGGATTCAGCAATACGTTGCATTATGCATCCCCGCTGATTCTCACGGGACTGGCAATCGCAATTACCTTTAAAGCGAACATATTTAACATGGGTGTGGAAGGGCAGCTGCTTCTGGGCGGATTCTTTTCCGGCATTGCAGGAGCGATGATTTCTATCGGAAGCCCCTTCTGGCACAAAGTAATCTGTATGCTGGTGGGAATGCTTTTCGGAGTTTTATTTGCCCTGATCCCGGCATTGTTAAAGGCCTATTTCCATGTGGATGAAATGGTTGTAACACTGACCTTAAACTATGCCATGATTAAGATTCTGGAGTATTTATCTTCCGGTCCATTCCGGGAAGACGGGGCAGGATATGTATGTACGCCCACCATTAAGGAGACAGCCATGTTTTCAAGGCTTGGGGACTCGAAGCTGACGCTGTTTTTCTTTATTGCACTGGCGGTGCTGCTTGTCATGGCATTTGTCATGAAGAAGACAAAGCTGGGATACGAGGTCACGGCAATTGGGAAGAATCCGGAATTCTCAGAAGCATCCGGTATTCGTGTCCGTAAAAAAATCATTATTCTCATGTGTCTGAGCGGTGCCCTTGCAGGACTTGCCGGTTCGGGACAGATGATGAGCGAAGCTTTTAAATATACGCTGACCTTCTCCGGTACAACCGGACTTGGCTGGGATGGTATGCTGATTGCACTTTTGGGACGGCACAATCCCGTTGGCATCCTGCTGGCGGCTGTTTTCTACAGCGGACTTAAAACGGGTGCGGACAATATCAACATGTATACCGCAGTACCAAAAGAAATCGTAGGAGTACTCCAGGGATTGATCATTTTATTCCTGGCAGTAAGGTTTTTCAATGAAAAATATGGATTCATCCAACATTATAAGATGTGGAAAGAGAACAGGAGGGCGGCAGAATGAATTTTTTAGGAAATATTTTATACGATTCCGTATATCATGCAACGCCTATACTTCTGTGTGTGCTGGGCGGGATCTTTGCCTATAAAGCAAATGTTTTGAACATCGCACTGGAAGGTATCATGCTTGCAGGTGCATTTGTTTCCCTTCTGGTTTCTTATTTAACCGGCAACATTGTGCTGGGATATGTGACGGCACTTGTGGTCTGCATATTGATTGGTCTGATCTTTTCTTTTATGACCGTAACCTGGAAGGGCAATGTAATCGTTGTAGGTCTTGCCATTAACATGCTGGTTCCGGCAGTGGCAGGCTTTGTACTTCAGTACATGCAGTCTGCCAACATTACGCTGACCTGGAAAAATGTAGCGGATTTTAAAATACATATCCCTGTTATTGATAAGATTCCGATCCTTGGAGACATTTTAAGCGGGCATACACCAATCACTTATCTGGCATTTATCGGAATCGGGCTGATCTGGCTTTTGATGTACCGTACAAAGTTTGGTATCTATGTAAGAGTAGTGGGGGAAAATGAAGATGCAGCCAGAAATATGGGACTGAATACAAATAAATACCGGTATCTGGCGATTAGTTTAGGCGCAGTGTGCTGTTCACTTGCAGGGATTAACCTGGCACTGGAGCGCATGGTTCTCTTTACCAATAATATGACAGCCGGACGTGGATTTATCGCCATTGCAGCCATCTACTGCGGTCAGGGCGATCCCATTTCCAGTGCGATGTATGCCATCGTTTTCGGTGCAGCCAGAGCTCTTGCGGTAAATATGGGACTCTATGCAGGACCGGCAGCTGCGCTGTTTGATGTAATCCCGTATGTGGTAATGAGTATTGTATTAACCATTGTTTCCATGTTGAAATACAGAAATAACAAGGTGAGGGGATTCCATTGATTTTCCCGGGAAAACGAGTGGGGCGGAGTGAAGAGCAAATGCCCCGCAGCTGACTGAGAGATGTTTGACTATGGAGGCGTGGAGATTGCAGAATGCATTGAAACATGCTTTAAAAGAGAAAGGAATATGCAGCGATGAGTGAGACGGCTTTATTAATTGTAGATATGGTGAAAGATTTTACCGATGAAGCGGGATTGGTTTTCTATCCCCAGAACCGGGAAATTTTACCTAAAATAAAGGAAGTTCTGGACAAATGCAGGGAGAAAGAGACGCTTATCGTGTTCCTTCAGCACTGTAACCGGAAAGGTAAATTTGACAGAAAGGCGGCATCTATGCGACCTAACTGTATTGAAGGCAGCGGGGGAGAGGAAATAGATCCCATGCTGGAAGTGGATTATGAAAAGGATTATATTATTAAAAAGCGCAGGTACAGCGGCTTCTTTGGAACCGACCTGGATCTGGTGCTGCGTGAAAATGGCGTGAGGAATGTGATTGTTGTGGGGACGAAGACAAACTGCTGTATCCGTGCAACCGTTACCGATGCATTTTATCTGGATTACGATAGCTACGTGGTGTCAGATTGTGTGGCAACCAATTCTGAGGTTGTGAATCAGGTGCATCTGGAGGACATCAACAAATATCTGGGGACGGTAGTGGACATGGATACGCTGTTTCAGATGCTGGACAGGGAGGAGTTGTAGGGAATGGGTCAGTTTGAGGTTTTAACCAGCGGATATGTGAGTATGGATCATATTATTAAAATCGCTTCGCCGGCGACCATTGGCTGCACATCCCTGGTGACCAATAAAAATAATGTACAGATCTATTATGGCGGGTGCTCCGTCAACATTGCCTATGGGCTGAACCGGCTGGGGGTCAATACGCTGCCGGTATTAAGAGTAGGCGGGGATTATGAAGCAAATGGTTTTAAACAGTTCCTGGAAGCTGGCAACGTTCCCCTTGAAGGGATTCGTGTGATAGAAGAAGAGGCTACCTCGGTTTGTTATTTATTGCAGGATAATAATAATGACCATATTACGGTTTTTTATCCCGGTGCGATGGACAGCAAGTATGCCGGACCTGTGGACGGCAGTTTATTTGAGGGAGCCAGACTGGGCGTCATTACGGTTGCGGCAAGGGAAGATAATGAGGAATTCTACCGGCAGTGTATGGAACATGAGGTGCCTGTGGTATTTGGCATGAAAGACGATTTCGATGCATTTCCGGAAGCATTTCTAAAGACCCTTCTCACCGGAAGTAAAATAATTTTTACCAACGAAGTGGAACGGGAAATGATTGAGAAGATATATGGTCTTCCTGATATTACAAAACTGTTTGAAATCGGTAAGGCAGATGTAATTGTGACCACCATGGGTAAAGACGGAAGCATCTGCTATGAGAGAACTCCTCAAGGGATCAGCACCCGGAAAATCGGCATCTGTGAAGCTGAGCACATTGTAGATGCTACCGGTTCCGGGGACGCCTATATGGCGGGATTCCTCTATGGGTATTTAAGAGGAATGGAGAGTGTGGAGTGCTGCAGACTTGGCAGTGTGCTTTCCTGGTTCGTGTTGCAGGCGGAAGGGTGCTGTACGAATCTGCCTGGGGAAGAACAGTTTCTGGAAAAGTATCGGGAGATTCGGGCATGTTAGGAGCTTAAAAATATGAAGAGCTTTAAGAATGTGAAGAGCTTTAAGAAAATGAAGAGCTTAAAAATGTGAAGAGCTTTAAGAAAATGTAGAGCTTTAAGAATATGAAGAGTTTTAAGAATATGAAGAACTTTTAAAATATGAAGAGCATAATAAATGGATTTAGCAAAGGAGGTAGTCAATGAGCACACTATACTTAGGAGCGGACCGTTCCAGTATTGCAAAATATGTATTGTTTTCCGGGGATCCCTGGAGAGTGGATGTATTGAAACAATATCTTGAGGAACCGGTGCATGTGGCGTTCCAGAGGGAATTTAATACATACACAGGCATCTATAAGGGAGTCCCGGTAACGGTAACTTCTACCGGAATCGGTGCACCTTCAGCGGCAATTGCACTGGAAGAAATGTATGAGGCTGGCATGGAAGTTGCAGTCCGAATGGGAACCGTAATGGGCCTGCAGGATGATTTGCTGGGAAAATTTATTATCCCCGTTGCGGCCATGAGGCGGGAGAGCACCAGCCTGACTTATGTAGAAGAGTCTTATCCGGCTGTTGCGGATATTGAACTGGTCAATGCAATGAATGAAACAGTGACCCGGATGGGAGCAAAATATGTCAATGGCATCAACTGCACCATGGATGGTTTTTACAGTCAGATGCATGATTCCCGGTTTTCCCTGGAAACAGGCAGAGATATGTCAGAAACCTTCCGGGAACTCAAAGAATTAAAAGTAACCGGTATTGATATGGAGTCCTCTTGCCTGCTGACAGTTGGAAGGCTTATGGGGGTTAAAACCTGCATTGTAACCATGACTACTGTTTTAGAAAATTTAAAGGAGACATTGCAGGGACAGGACAGAAAGGATGCGGAGGATCTGCTTTGCAGAACCGTACTGGAAGGAATTTACCAGTATGATCAGAATCAGAAAATAAATTCGCAGAATGGATGATAAAGAAAAGTAAATTAAGAATGAAACATAAAGATCAGAAATTAAGCATGGATGATTAGAAAAGAAATTAAGAATGAAAGTTAAATAAAATAAATTTATGCATGAATGATATAAAAGAAATTAAGAATGAAAAATAAAAAAAAATTTAAGCATGAAAAATAAAAAAAGAGATCAAGAATGGATGACAAGAAAAGAAATTTGAGCCTTAATGATTAAGAAAGGAAGTTTGCAGAATGAATAATAAACAGATATTTACAACCAGTACAAAGACAGTAATCGGCATGGTCCACTGCCTTCCCCTTCCCGGTACAGCAGGATTTGACGGTGATTACCAACAGATTTTAAGACGTGCCGTTGAAGATGCAGTGACTTTGGAAAAAGCAGGTGTGGATGCCGTGATTGTGGAAAATATGGGCGATACTCCATTTAGTGCACTGCTGAATACCGCACAGATTGCAGCATTATCGGCTGCAGCAATAGAAGTGCGAAAAGCAGTTAAAATTCCAATTGGTATTGATGCGGCTTTTAATGACTGCAAGGCGTCCCTCGCCATTGCAGGTATCGCAGGTGCAGATTTTGTACGGGTTCCGGTGTTTGTGGATACGGTAGTGTTTACGGATGGATATATTATGCCTTGTGCTAAAGAATGCATGGAATACAGAAAACAGCTGAACTTGTCTCATGTGAAGATTATGGCAGATGTTCAGGTAAAACATGCCCATATGCTGCTTCCGCATATTGCGGTGGAGCAGTCTGCAAAAGAGGCAGCCGCTAATGGGGCAGATGCAATTATTGTAACGGGCAGTGAAATTGGGGTGGAAACACCGATTGATATGATCGCCCGTGTGAAAAAAGCAGTTTCACTTCCGGTTTTTGCAGGAAGTGGAGTAAATGCTTCTAACATCAGTGAACAGATGCAGACGGCAGATGGCGCAATCATCGGTTCCAGCCTGAAAAAAGGCGGAATTCTTTCGAATCCCATCGATTATGACCTTGTGCGGGAAGTGATTGAAGGGTTAGAACGTGCCTAGAAATACATTCACGCCATTTGTAAGCTATTGAGCGTGTTTGCAGAATGAATGCGTCAATTTTAGTCCTACAATTAATTGGAAAAACATTAGTGGAAAAAACAAAAGATGAAGAGATAGAGATCAAACAAAATTTTATCAATAAGTAAAAAAGTGAGGTATTGGAAATATGATGAGACCTATGAAATTAGCCGGAAGCCAGCTCCTGTTTGGAGAGGGCTGTCTGGAACATATCAAAACGCTGGCATATAAAAGAGTTACGATCGTGCTTGGAGGCTCCAGTATGCAGAAAAGCGGTATGCTGGACAAGGTAAAAGGATTATTTGAGGAGAACGGGGCAGCTGTTTCCGTTGTGGAAGGCGTTGAGCCGGATCCGACCTTTGCCACCGTGTTAAGGGGCGCAAAAGAAATGCAGACTGCAGAGCCAGATCTGATTGTAGCTCTGGGAGGAGGCTCCGTTATGGATGCAGCCAAAACCATGTGGATTTATTATGAAAATCCCCAGCTTCAGAAACTGGAAGATGTATTGCCGCCGAATCCATTTCCAAAGCTCAGGACAAAAGCACATTTTTGCTGCATTCCATCTACTGCCGGCACAGCCAGTGAGGTTTCCCGTTCTGTTGTAATCTCCGATGACGAAACTGGAATGAAACATGGATTAGGAAATATGGAAATGATGCCGGACATTGCAATCTGTGATCCGGTGGTGACTGTTTCCATGCCGCCGCGTATAACGGCAGAGACAGGGATGGATGCCCTGACCCATGCGGTTGAAGCATTGGCATCTACCAGGGCAAATTATATCGGGGATGTTCTCGCCACCCAGGCAGCATTGGATATTATCAAATATTTACCCCAGGCATATGAAAATGGCAAGGATCTGTCAGTCCGGGAAAAGATGCTAAATGCCTCTATGGCAGCAGGCATTGCATTTACAAACGTTTCCCTTGGCATCGTACATTCTATGGCACATACCCTGGGAGGATTCTTTCACATACCGCACGGACTGGGAGATGCGATGCTTTTACCCTATGTGATCCGGTTCAACAGCCAGGATGCAAGAGCAGAAAAGATTTACAAAGACCTTGCACAAAAAGCAGGGGGAGAAAATCTGGCGGATATGATTGCAAATCTGAATAAACAGCTTCATATTCCGGCATGCTTTGGGGAAATTATTGAGGACGAGGAAAAGTTCAACAGCCTGCTAGATGAAATGGCAAAGACCGCATTGGAAGATGGCTGTACCAAAACCAATCCCGTCATCCCGTCATTAGAACAGTTCGTGGAATTATTTAAAAAGGCATATAAAGGAGAATAGAGTTATGGAAATAATTTGTTACTTATCAAACGGTTACCCAACATTGGAACACAGCTATGAAATGGCAATTGAATACGCAGATGCCGGATGCGGCATGATTGAAATAGATTTTCCGTCCAGAGATCCTTATCTGGAAGGTGATTACATAGCAGGCAGAATGGCAAAGGCTCTGGAAGTATGCGACGACTATGACAAATATATGGACAGCATTATTGCAGTGCAAAAAAGGCTTCCGGATGTCCAGCTCCTGGTATTGGCATATGAAAATACCGTAGAGGAAATTGGTGCTGATAAATTCATTCGTTTCTGTCTGGAGAACAATTTAAAAGATATTCTGCTGGTAGGCCTGAAGGACAATGTTATTAAAGATAGATTTATGGAGGCGGGGCTGAGGGTATCCTGCTACGTTCAATACCATATGCTGTCGGAAGAAATAGAGATGGCTAAAAAGTCAAATGGATTTGTCTATATGCAGGCGAAACCCACCGGAAATAGTAACCCGCAATACCCCTTACTCTCTGACTGCATCGCCCACCTTCGTGCCTGTGGGATAGAGCGTCCGATCTATTGTGGTGTAGGCGTACATGCGCCGGAAGACGTGAAGATGGTAAAAGAAGCAGGCGGTGATGCGGCATTTATAGGAAGTACGATTTTAAAACTCCATGAAGACATTCCTGCAATGAAAGAAATGATTGGGATGTTTGCGGCGCAGTGTTAACCATGGGTTAACGATGTTCGTGTAAAATGGTAAATGAATCAATCAGAACATAGGACAGGAAAAGGAGAAAGATTATGAAACAGGAAGGCATTGCCCGGAGCATTTCGATCATTACTCTGGGAGTAGAAGATATAGAGCGTTCGATTGCATTTTATGAAGCACTGGGGTGGGAACTTTCTCCGGATTCTGATCCGAAGATGTGCACCTTTATGCTCACCAGCAACATCGTATTGGGATTAGTTCCCTATGATTTCCTGGCAAAAGATGCACAGCTTCCCGTGTCGCCCAAGAAACCTTATAATGGGTTCACACTGGCGATAAACGGCGCAGATCAAGAAGAAGTAGATCAATTGTTTGCCAAAGCAATAAAAGCAGGAGGTAGCTCCCACCAGGTACCCCAGTGGAAAGATTGGGGAGGCTATGACGGATATTCCGGTTATTTCCTGGATCCGGACGGCTATCCATGGGAAGTGGCTTATGCACCATTTTTGAGGCTTTCGGATGATAGGAGACTGTTGCCGAAGACTAAGGGTGAGGGGATTTAAGGAGTGAGGGGGAGTATTGAAATGTAGCTAATTTCCACATGGGTATATAATTTAAGCTGGTATTCCAATACTAAATGTAACAGGGAATTGTATATTAAAAATAAAGGATTATATAGCACGGAATATACTGATTCATATATTCCGTGCTATATTTCTCCATATTTATTTGCTATAATAATAAATATTGTAAAACGGCAATCAAACTATGGAGGGCAATTATTGTATGCAGAATATCTATCTTCACGGGCTTGGACAGAATTCATCTAGTTGGGACAAAACAATTACTTATTTTACAAAGCAAGATCATGTTTTGTGTCCGGAATTATTTTCACTATGTACAGAAAGAAGTCTCACATATAAAAACTTATACCAGGCTTTTTCGGCATATTGTGATAGTATTTCTGATCCGGTAAATATATGCGGGCTTTCATTAGGTGCGGTGCTGGCACTAAACTATACCATCGACCACCCTGAAAAAGTAAAATCATTAATATTAATTGCAGAACAATATAAAATGCCAAAAACATTACTCAAATTTCAGAACATCGTTTTTAAGTTCATGCCAGAGTCCACTTTTAAAAACATGGGACTTAAAAAGAAAGAAGTAATTGAGCTGACAAATTCGATGACAGAATTAAATTTCACTGATAGTATGAAAGCTATAACCTGCCCTGTCTTAGTAGTTTGTGGCGCAAAAGATCATGCAAATATTAAATCTGCAAAGTACTTAGCAGAAAATATAAAAAAAGCTGATCTGCAAATAATAGGAAATTCCGGGCATGAGGTTAATATGGATGCACCAGAAAGACTGGGTAAGATCGTAGATGAATTTTTCAATAGATAGAAAAATGCGTGGAGATATTATAGATAACATTATAGGGAGTTATTATTTGGGGGGCGGTCCATATTTTGGACCGTGTTTTAATGTTGAATTTTATTAGGGAGGATGTCATTGGAATAATTTGAAAATTATGGGGGAGGCAGGGTTTTGGTTCATTGAAGGAGAGCGGGGTATGTGGAATTGGCTTATTGGATGATTTTTATGGTGTCTGTATTTTATGCAGATAGGATATGGACGCATTTGAGCTTAATTTTACCAGGCGTGGAAAATTTATTTTGGGTATAAAGCCTTGAATTATATGGGGAAAAGAAGGTTTGGATGAGGGAAAGTGAAATAGGATGAGATACTTGGTAAAAAATTAGAAAAGCCTTGATTTTGTGGGGGTTTTAGGATATAGTGGTTGAAAGAAGGTAGGAAATGCGTTGGATTAATAGTAATATAGGATGTATTGAAACATATTTGGGAATGTTTTTCGGAAAGGAATTAAAGATTAATAGTAATATAGGATGTATTGAAACTTTTGGAAGGGACAGGTAAAAATATGGAAATTAAGATTAATAGTAATATAGGATGTATTGAAACGGCAGTGGAATATTCGACACTATTGAGTCAGTATCGATTAATAGTAATATAGGATGTATTGAAACATGCAATAGCACCTATATTTTTACCGATCCAAAAGATTAATAGTAATATAGGATGTATTGAAACGATAAAAGGCACGAAAAAAGTCTTGAAATAGCAGATTAATAGTAATATAGGATGTATTGAAACATCGGATGTGCACCTATTGATTCCATGTATTTCTCGGATTAATAGTAATATAGGATGTATTGAAACCGTGAAACATGGAGGTCTAAAAATGGATATAAGGATTAATAGTAATATAGGATGTATTGAAACCAGGACTAGGAATAAGGAAATAGAACATCTGTTAGAGATTAATAGTAATATAGGATGTATTGAAACAGACAAGTTCGATGGAGTCATTAAAGGATTTGAAGATTAATAGTAATATAGGATGTATTGAAACTCGCTCATATTATTAAGCGATTGGGATACCATAGGGATTAATAGTAATATAGGATGTATTGAAACTTATTTCCAATCCCTTTCTTAAGGGGATAATTGGATTAATAGTAATATAGGATGTATTGAAACATGTCCGACACACAGAAACGTATTTTCCTATGTACAGATTAATAGTAATATAGGATGTATTGAAACTAAACAAAATAAATATCATCTTTATCATTATGACTAGATTAATAGTAATATAGGATGTATTGAAACAGAAATACACATTGGAGCAGATTCATAAGATTTTGATTAATAGTAATATAGGATGTATTGAAACTACTGATCCAAACAATAGTTAGTCGCAAAATTATGATTAATGGTAATATAGGATGTATTGAAACTATCCAACACCAAACGGAGTTTCGATTTTATAGAGATTAATAGTAATATAGGATGTATTGAAACTAAACCCGCTGGCATTCCTTATACTTTGAATTATGATTAATAGTAATATAGGATGTATTGAAACTTACAAGGAATTATGTATGACATTTATACGAAAGAGATTAATAGTAATATAGGATGTATTGAAACTAGCTGGTTATCTTACTTCTAGTATATTCCGTTTGGATTAATAGTAATATAGGATGTATTGAAACCTAACTATGGCCCCGAGTCCATAACTTTCCCTGAGTGATTAATAGTAATATAGGATGTATTGAAACGTAATTTAGGTGCCTAAATTAAGGAGGTATAAATGATTAATAGTAATATAGGATGTATTGAAACGATTGAACCGACATTGTAAGTTCAAACTCTAACACGATTAATAGTAATATTGGATGTATTGAAACATGATGAAGCTCTGGTACAAGTCGTTAGCGATTTTGAGATTAATAGTAATATAGGATATATTGAAATGCCAAATGAAAATTTTTTATATACCCCACACAGCCTGTTCCCTAAACAACTTAACTACCGATTAATATCAATATAAAATACATTGAAACTCAAGAGCGCCACATCCATCTCTAAAAATCTCCAAATTGAATATCAGCTTCATTAAAAAAAGAAATACCCATCATAATAAATAACATAAAAACCAGCCCACATATAATCGGAAGCAATCTGAAGTTTCCCCGATTCTTAAGATAAACCCCTAACAAATTCCCACTAAAAATATCATTCGATAATTTAGTAAATAATTTGACAAAATATCCCATTTATAATATAATATTACTGTGAAAAATACACAAATAAACCAAAGAAATTTAAATTATATAGATCTAAAATTAATAACAATTTTAATTATAAATACCCAGATCTATATGACTTAGATTTACTTAATCAATGGGAGGAGTGAGTTACAATTGCTAGTTTTTGAATACCAGCTTCGGATACGTCTTTTAGAGAATATGGACTATGCCAAAGCTACCGGAACAATCGCCTATTTCCTGGATAGTGCGCTTGGAAAAACAGATGAATTTCTGGAATTACATAATCGAAGAGAGTTTAAGTATTATGTTTATGATCTTCCATATCCATGTGAGAAAGACGGAATTTATCAACAGGGCAAGATTTATGTTATGAGGATTCGGACAGTTCGGCAGGAACTTGCGGAATATTTTTCGAATATGCTGAGTCATCATTCGTCAAAAGAAATTGTGGGATTAAATGGCGAAATAAAAATTATTCAGCAGAAAGTATTAGAAAAAATTTACACTTTAACACCAGTTGTAATAAAGACAGAATATGGTTACTGGCGGGATCAGATGAATGTACAGGAGTTTGAAAAACGTTTGAAGATTAATCTGGTTAAAAAATATAATCAGTTAATGGGGGAAAAACTCGATGAGGATTTTTCACTTTATGATTATATTGAATTTAAAAATAAAGTGCCGGTACGTGTTCCTTACAAGGGAATTACTTTGTTAGGTGATAAGGTAAATATGATCGTATCAAAAAATCCAACGGCTCAAAAATTATGGTATATGGCGATAGGAACTGGAATAGGAGAAAATAATGCCCGAGGAGCGGGCTTTATTAATTATCGGTATTTGTAGCAAAGGGGTGATCAGGTGTTACAGGAAGCAATGGAAGTCTTCCGGCAGATGCTCCAGGAAAAAGGAGACAGGCTGGTACTGGATGAATATGTTCCTAAAGATGGTACCTATCGGATTATTAAGTTGACGGAAGATAGTTATAAAATCGAGAAAACATTAGATATCCGGTATGATAGAAAAAATGATGAAATAATTGGAAAAACAGATTCCATTTATGACCAGGTTTGCTATATGGATTATTATAGTAAACTCTTGGAAATGAATAAGCCGATTGATGCTAAGAAAATTATTCATTCAAACAATTATTTGTCGTTGTGGATGAAAAAAGACAGTATTAAGGAGCAAAAATTAACAGAAGAGATTTTGGATTCTTATTATGAAACTTTAAAAAATCCGGAAATAAAATATGCCAAGAAGACAAAGGCAAAAGTATTATATGAAGCAACAGAAGAAGAATTGGGAAAACCCAATATTCAGCTGATAGAAAAAATAAGAAAATATGTTGCTGATAAAGATATTTGGGAAGACCTTAATTTTGATCAAAAGGATTACATAAAAATCTTTTTTGTTTTAGATAATTGGAAGGAAACACAAGCGCTGTATCAATGTGAAGGCAGCCGTTATCTATATCCAAATATCTTTAATAATAATGATTTTAACGAAGTGGAATCGGGAAATATACTGGGATTACCAAATGATAATATGGGAATGAATGCAAAAAAACCGTATCTGGCAAACAAGACTAGAAAGGTTGCAGTTCCGTACCTTTTGGATAAAAACGAAGCTATTTTACAGGCTAAATTATTTGATTATTTAATGGGATTTGCATCTAAAGGGAAAGTTAATATATACATCAATTCCGATTATTTGTGGTTTCGGGGATACTCGAATACAGAAGAGCCGCAGGGAATGCGAAATGGTTATTTTTTACGCCTTAAAAAAGGAAAAGAAGTTGAGATTCATCAGGGAGATATAATCAGTGATTATAATACAAAGTTATCGCCACCATTTTGCTTGAAAAATGGTATTGGTATTCCTGATAAAACACTGGAAAAGTATGATATTCAATATAATACGTTCTATGATAAGCTTTGGAAAATGAAAGGAGTTATTGATCAAACTTTCTTTGAAAATAAGCTGTCAAACAATTTCTTTACAGAGGCAAAAGATATTCCGATTACGGATGGTGTGTTAAAAAGAACGCTTTTGGAAAGCAGAGATCGTCTTTTTGCATGGTTTTATAAGGGATGCGATGAAAATATAGCAGCTTTCCTGGATAAGATTTCAATAGATTTGATCATAAATTCAATTGGAAATGGAAGAGTCTTTCTGGCACAGAGGCAATTTAATTTGAGATGGTCACTGATCGATTATTTCAACAAGGATAGGGGGATGGAGTTAAAAATGGAGAATGTTAGAAAGCAGTTACGAGAAAAAATGGATCTGAAAGATGAGTGGGAATTTATGTCGGGAGAAGAGTTTGGCTACGCAGCAGGACAGATGGTTTCTTACCTGATTTCCAGAAGTAAGGCAAATAATAAACCGTCTTCTCTGGTCAATCCTTATCTTAATGCAAAAAATCATGAAGTTGTAAGAAAAAGATTGTTACAGCTCTATAAGAAATATAATTATGATATTTCCCATTATCCGGATAATCGGGCAGAACAGATTTTTACACATATCATGAGTTATATACCGAAAGAAAATGAGGTACTGAACAAAGAAATGATTGCAGCAGGGTTTACAGCTTCATCGCTCATTTACGTTAAGAAGAATCAGGAAGGTGGGGAAAAGTTATGATGAATAAAAGAGTATATGGTGTTTTAGGGATTTCATCCGTTATGGCAAACTGGAATGCAGATTTTTCAGGATATCCGAAAACGACTTCCGACGGATCAACTTTTGGAAGTGATAAGGCGCTGAAATATCCAATGAAGAAGATGTGGGATAATCAGGGAAAACCCGTTGTTTACATTAAGTCCATGAGATTTGAGAAAGGGAAAAAGGGAGAAGTCTCTTTGATACCCAGAAGTTTAAAAGAACGTTATGAACAGATATTTGATGTAGCAGATTTAAAAGACTGCAAAGATATAGAGTCGGTTCTTCGGAATTTATTCCATGCTGTAGATGTTAAGAATTTTGGTGCTACATTTGCAGAATCAGGTAATAATATCTCGATTACCGGTGCGGTGCAGATCGGTCAGGGATTCAATAAATATGATTATACAGATCCTCAGGAGCAGCCGATTCTATCTCCATTTCGTGATGCTTCTAAAGTGAAAGATGGTGAAGAAGCCAAGAACTCTACCCTTGGAACAAAAATAGTCAGTAATGAGGCTCACTATTTCTATCCATTTGTAATTAATCCCCTTGCATATAAGGAATTTGTGGAATTAGGGGTAACGGAAGGCTATACAGAGGAGGATTACCAGAATTTTAAAGAGACTTCCATCGTTTCAGCGACGGCATTTGCTACAAATGCGAAAGCAGGGTGTGAAAATGAGTTTGCACTTTTTGTGGAAACAGAAGAAGATCTCTATCTGCCGTGTCTGTCCGAATATATTACTTTTGAGAAAAATGAAGATAAAAAAGATGAGAAAAATGTAATTCGATTAAATTGTTCAGAAT
>Ga0137302_10531_pt1 | contig 15925 bp, 16 predicted proteins | sample Ramsor2O_GlcNAcB_FD_97184 | JGI IMG/M metagenome (GOLD analysis project Ga0137302, IMG submission 97184) | Mouse cecal microbial communities from Vienna, Austria - N-Acetylglucosamine amended with D2O_GlcNAcB | ecosystem: Host-associated > Mammals > Digestive system > Large intestine > Cecum... | reverse complement strand
CTCATTAATAGTTAAAATGGATATACTTTAAAATATTTAGCTGCTTCTATAAAAGTTGCTTGGAATATTTTATGTCTTTTTATTGGTATACCCAAATGGCTAGAACCCATTTTATGGGTTCTTTTTTTTATTCTCCTAGAGAAAAGACTATTTTAAGGGGAGAGTACGATGCGAAAATGGTATACGATACATGTCGAACAAGGGAAAGAATTACTTGTTAAGTTATACTTAGAAAAATTTGCCAATATTAATGACTTTCAAATATTACTTCCTCGATATATAAGATTTGAATGGAAAAATGGAGAGAAATATTGTGTCGAAAAACTTATATTCAAAAATTATATATTTATATTTGTTGATATGACACCAACTACTTACTACGAAATATTAAGGTTTCCAAACATACACTCTATATTAGGTCATGGAGACAGCATTCAAGTAATTGCTCAAAATGAAATTGAAAATATTTTAAAACTCGTAGATAATGATGGAATCATTCAAATGACTGAGGTTTATTTTGTCAAAGGCGAAATCGAGTTTATTAAAGGACCATTATGCGGTCACAGTAATATGATTCGTAAAATTAATAAGAGGAAATGTAGAGCTTATATAAATATCAATATAGGCGGCTCTATACTTCCCATAGGCTTGGGACTTATGCCCCTAGAAAGGGAAACACGAGATGCAGAATAATATATTACTTTCAATTATAATTCCAATGTTCAATTCAGAAGCTACTATCATTAAAACATTAGATTCAATAAATAAGTCAATTTACCAAAGATTTGAAGTCATTTTAGTAGACGATTTTTCCAATGATAAAACAATAGAAACCATTAATAGCTTTAAGGATAAAATCAACTATGACTTAAAAATAATAAACCTCAATAAAAATTGCGGTCCTGGTGCAGCAAGAAATAAAGGTGCAGAAGAAGCCTGTGGAGAAGTCTTAATTTTTATTGATTCAGATGTAGAGATTTTTCCCGATACTCTTACAAAAATTATAGATACATTTAAAAAAAATCCTCAAATATCTGCTATTGTAGGCGATTATTGCAAAGAAACAGGACCAACCAATTTTTGTACAGTATATAAAAATTTATTTCATACATACTTTCATGGACGAGCAAAAACACTTACTACAATTTTTTTCACAGGATGCGGAGCAATATTTAGAAGTGTTTTTTTAGATGTAAAGGGATTTGATGAACATGACATTCTAACTGTAGAAGATATATGTTTAGGATACAAATTACACAATAATAACTACATTACAATGTTAAATCCTGATATACAGGTCAAACACAATAAATATTTTTCTTTCAAAGGATTACTTATAACAGATATTTTTATAAGAGGCATACCTTGGATGAAGCTTATTATAAAAAATAAAACATATAATAATGATTTAAACACGAGAACACAGGATATTATAAACGTAGTCATACTATATTTTGAAATATTTCTACTTTTATATTTAATATTGTTCAATCCAGTATTAATTGGACCATTAATACTAATATATGTATTATTTTTTTTCTTATATAATCATTCTTTTTTTAAATATCTTCAAAAAAATACAGATTTGGTTTTTTCTATAAAAAGCCAATTTATGTTAATGCTATATTACTTATACTGTGGTTTTTGTTTCATTATTGCAATCATTTCAGTAAAATTATTTGGAAAGTAAAATATAAAAATAAATTACAAAGGAGAATAACATATGTTACAAAAATTCAAAATAACAATTAAGGAAAATAGATACTTAATAATATTGCTTATAATGGCTAGTTTATTGATACTTGTTAATTTAGGTGACACTTATTTGTATATTGATGAAGCCAATACAGGTGCATTGGCCAAAAATATTCTTAAGTTTGGTTATCCTAAAGTTTATGATGGAAAAAATTTCTTTTCTCCATTTTCAGCTCAATCAGTATCAAAAGATATGGCTTGGCTTGAACAGCCCTGGCTACAATATTATTTAGTGGCGCTTTCATTAAAAATATTCGGTATAAACTCATTTGCGGCTAGATTACCACTTGCGATTTGTGGTATTGCGAGTGTTTACACTACATATTTATTAGCATTGCGTTTAAACAATAACAGCAAAAAAATCGCCTTATTTTCTGCTGCAGTTATGGTTCTTTCTGTCCCATTTTTAGTGTTTTCAAGATATTGTAGATATTATACCTTGGCTTTTCTACTTGGACCTTTAATGATGGTTTTTTATTTGGATTGGGTAAATTCATGCAATCTCAAAAACCTATGCTATTATATTTTAACATCAATTCTATTGTTTTATAGCTTTTATCCAATTTTTGTTTGTTTATCATTTTCAGCTTTGTTTTTTACAAATCTATACAATAAAAAAAATATCAAAAAACTTATCGTAGCTGAAATAATAATAATGATATTTGTCCTTCCCTGGATTATATATGGCGGTATAGGAAGTCCTGCCGGAACAGAAATTAACCCAATCTTTATGCTCCAAAAAGGAATCCTCGTTTATTTATGGAAAATACAAGCATACCATTTCCCATATATAACCCTGCTTCTAATTTTATTAATTGCAAAAGTTTTAGAAAAGAAGAAAATAATACACAAAGAAATCTCTTATAATTTTAATAGCAATTATGTTATGTATGTAGGAACCGCCCTTTATATCATTGTCGTAGCCTTTGTTCCAATGATTTCATCACAATATCTAGTTGGTATTTTGCCATTTATTTATATATTAATGGCCATGTTGTTGCTAAAAATCAGACAATACGGCATAGCAGCTTTTGCAATCACTTTTACTCTATGTTTTGCAACGAATCTATTACATGTTGCGCCTTATATACTCATAGAAAAAGCTGGGCTTGGAAAAAGTAACATTGAATTGGTGGTAAAGAATCCGCAATCAATGGTTGTGTATGGTAATCAAAACCCTTTAAGTTCCTATTTAGAGGAATTTCTTAATATTAGATTTTATATGTTTGACCATTTATATCAACTCACTCACCATTACAGTACCCGTTCTGAGGGAATTGTAGAATACTTAAAAGACAATGCAACAGACAATGATACTGTACTATCGTGGTGGGGAGAGGTGAATACTTTAATGTTCTATACAGATATGAGAGTAATATACCATCCATACCCATTGTTAGAAGACAAAGACATGGTAGATGCAATCTTACAGCCTGTAGATAAAATAGATTGGGTATTGCCTGATGGAATATTCTTACCTGAACAGCTTTCACAACTTGAACTGCTGGACAAATATAAAGGCATTAACGATGATGTATTTTATCACTACGATTTAGAAGACTATGAAAAAATAGAAATAGATTGTCCAAAGATGTTTCTTGACCCAGACCCAAATATCGAATTACACAACTTCCGTACTCCACAGGCACCTTCCTTTTACATATATAAATTAAAAGATATTAATTAAATAGCAGGAGCGTTTAAGATAAACAAAAATTAAGGGTCACAGGAACTACGTCTACAATAGTTCCGTTAAGCATAGCGGAAAGGAATAAGTACAAAATGAAAAAAAATGCCAATCTCTTTACATTTTTATGTGTTGGAATAATCTTAGTTGTTTCATTATTAAGTTGGCTGAAAACACCTATGATTAGAGTTTCTTCAGTCCAAAATGCAATCTCAGATGAAACCGTAAGTGATAATGTTTATGTTTGGAAGTCAGAGGCAGGCGTAACCATAAAAATTAAGCCTGTAAACTCAAAAAATGAACTTAAAAGTATAGAATTTTTAAATCAAAATATGATAGAGGAACTTAACAAGATTGTTGATAATTATACACTATTCTTTGTAACAATCTCATTGGCTCCAGATGTCAGCACATTATTTATTGATATTCCAGCTCATAGAGAATGTGTTTTGACAGCAACCAATGGGCAAGTATACAAACCTTTAAACGAAGAAATATTTAATTCAACTATGTCTAAAGACCTAGAAAGTATACTACTAAATGTTTTTGAGATTACCATGACAAATAATTCTCCATATGCAGCTACGGAAACTAAAAAAAATGGGTTGTTAATTTTTCCTAAACTTAACAACTATGAGCTACTTGAGTTTAGAGTATTTAGTAGTGAAACAGATTTCGGTACATGTCAGATGCATTTTATCAATAATTAATAAGGATTATATATTATATGCTGTATGATAAATTAGCAACACAAATCATGAAACTTATTATATTGCGCCCCCAAAAACCCTATATTGTTTATATGACTAATATTCCGTTTGTGATTCTTCCTAAAGTTTACACATTTAATTACCATAATATTTTTAAATTGCCTTCCTGCGCAGCACTAGCCCTAAATCTGAAAGTAAACTACGGGGATGACGTATTAGATTTAGGGACAGGAAGTGGAATTCAAGCTATCCTTGCTTCTGACAAAGCAAGATTTGTAGTTGCTACAGATATCAATGCGACAGCAGTACGCTGTGCTACAATTAATAAACATCTTAATCATAAGCACAACATTACAGTCTGTTTAGGAGACATGTTTGAACCTGTAAAAGGAAAGAAATTTGATTTAATAATATGGTCTCCTCCAAATATTATTGGTAGACCAGTTTCAGTTTATGAACAATCCTGGTTATGCGGCGCAGAAGCACAACATTTTGAAAATTTTTGGAGCCAAGTTAATGAATATTTAAAACCGGATGGAATGATTGAATTTGTATGTAACACACATTTAGAGTTAATACTGAACCTCATTGACAAATATGGTTTTCAAGCAACATTATTAAAAAAGCAAAGTCACTTGATTAAAAAAACTTATTACATCTACACTGTTCGGAGGAAAATAAGCAATGTTAAAGAAGACAATTAATCGAATAAAACTCCAAAGTGATTTTATTCGAAAAAGGACTTATTTAAGAGGTCATCCTATTGCTTTGCAAATCGAAGTAACGAACTACTGTAATTTCAATTGTTACTCATGCCCACGGGAAAACCTAAAAAGAAAGTTAGGTTATATGGATTATGATTTATACAAAAAAATCATTAATGAGAATAAAGATTTTTTAGAGACAGTTTTACTCTTTCATATGGGAGAACCATTGCTTCATAAAGACATTGCTAAAATGGTAGCTCATGCTAAAAGTAACCATATCAAAACTGTCATATTCACTAACGGCTATCTTTTGACAGAAGAAAACGCCATAAAGCTCATTGATGCTAAACTGGATTTATTAGTAATTTCTTTCGATGGAATAAAAAAAGAAACCTATGAAACTGTTCGAGCAGGTTCTAACCAAGATGTTGTTCTGAATAACATAAGTTGTGTACTGAAACAGATTAAATTAAAAAACAGCAAACTGAAAATTCAGCTTCATTTTGTAGTATCAGACAAAACTCAAAATGAGTTAAAAGAATTTACTTCTTATTTCAAAAAAGTAGGGATTAAAAGTATACGTATAAAACCGCTAATTAATACTGGAGGTATCAGCAAAACACTAGGAGCTACACATCATACACGAACCAACCCGTGTATGATGTTATGGAGAGAGCCAGTAATAGGGTGGGATGGTACTATGTTTCCCTGCTGCGTTGATTTAGTAGGAGAAAAGTCACTAGGACACCTTGATTCAGATAGTGAAAGCGTTATGAATTTATGGAATAGTAAATCAGCACAGTTGATGAGAGCGAACCATAAAAATAAAAAATTCCAGAAAGAGAAGATTTGCTTTTGCTGTAATGCTTACGAAACCGGCCTTATACCATCTGTACTTTCATTTACAATAAACGATTTCACGCTTCGTAAGTTAGGTAGTTTTATAGATAGAATTAATGCAAACTCGTTATTACGCTTCTTTAATTACATAAACTAATGAGATTGGTCCAAGATAATCATATTAACAGATGATGGAAGGAAGAGTGTTATGAATATTATAATTTTAGGTGGGGGATTAGCTGGCTGTACTGTTGCATATTTACTTAGAAATAAAGGGTTTGAAACCACAATAATCGACCGAAATCCATATGTTGGCGGGCTATGCCAAACACATACTATAAATGGCATTAATTATGAGTTTGGTCCGCACGTTTTATATGCAGACAGAGATTCGGAGGTGCAAAATTTTTTCCAGCACTTTTTTCCAAATTTTGAAGAAACAAAATATTTTCCTAGATTGAGCGTAGATGGTGATATAGACAAATTAGGTTTTTTCCCCCCGACCGCGGAGAATATTTTTCTATTTACCAAAGAAGAGCAAATAAAAGCAATTGAAGAACTATATCAAATAAATTTAACAAATCCAAATACTGAAAACTTAGAACAATTTATCAAATCAAGAGTTGGCAGCATTATTTATGATAAAAATTTCAAAAATTATAATTTAAAACATTGGGGATTACATCCCAAAAATATGAGTGCAGAATGGGCAAAATTCAGAAACTTTTATTTACGCCCCGCCGGATATGGAATGTTTGGAAATGCATGGCAGGGTCATCCTGGCTCATATCAGGATTTTTTTAACCAGTTAACACAAGGGACCGAAATAATTCAAGCAAACATTAACAATATTATAGAGAATAACGGGAACATAAAAAAAATCATAACAGATAGGGGAGAGTTCGCAGGAGACTACTACATATCTACAATACCGCTAGACCAACTTATCACTAATAATTGTACTCTTGAATACAGGGGTGTTGCAAAGTTATTTTTCTTATTAGAAGGTAAATCCAAAATGCCAACGTATTTGACTACATTTCCTAATAATTATAGTTTTACAAGAATTGTTGATTATACTTTACAATCTAACCAAAAAAAGAATAATTCCCTAATGAGTTTTGCGTTTCCATATTCCTCATTAACGAATACTAAACTTCCGTTAGATTCTTGGAAAAAAGAAGCTGTAAGCTTTATAGCTTCCAAAAACTTAGGGCGAATATTGGAATATAAATGTGTGATGGAAAACAACTGTTACCCTGTCTCTTCACCCAATATGTTACTTAATTATAATACTTTAATTGGCAAAATATCTAACATTGGAAACATGATAACATTAGGACGATTAGGATTATATGCTTATATCTCTATGTGTACAATTGTTAAGCAAGCATTAGAAATCTCAGAAAACTTTGAAAACATAATTATTATGAATTACGATGAAAAAATAGAATTATACAAAAAACTTAGAGAAAATTTAAAATAATTAATTAAAGTTTAGGCGGTGTATAACCATGTTAATTTCTTTTATTCTTCCAACATTAAATGAAGAAGGTTCTGTTGAAAGCGTAATAAATGGAATATATAAGAATACTAAAAATTATAATATTGAGATTTTAGTCATTGACAGTGGAACAGATAAAACCGCAATGATTGCAGAGAGGTTAGGCGCAACAGTTTATAAAGTAAAATTTAATGGTTATGGTAATCAAGTGAGATACGGATTTAAAGAGGCAATTGGTGACATAGTAATTATTTCTGATTGTGATGGTACATATTCGATGGATTACCTACCCAACTTAATTAATACTATTATTTATTTGAACTATGATTTAGTCATTGGCAACCGTTTTGCTCAAGGTGTAAAAAACATTCCGCTTTCCAATTATCTTGCCAATAAATTTTTTTCTATTCTTATTTTTCTTATTTATAAAGCAAGAGTAAGTGATATCACAACTGGATTCAAAGCATGTAGGCGGACGTTTATTGTAGACAATATCTGGTTAAGTGATTGTGAGCTTCCGGCTGAAATGATTATAAATGCCACAATCGGAAAATACAGAATGGTTGAAATTCCTATTTCTTATAGAGAACGAATAGCAGGAGAGTCCAAACTCAAAAAATATAGCATGGGATTAAAGTACATACTCTTTATACTAAAAAACAGGAATAGAGGTAGTAATCCTATTGAAAAAACTAATCGTTAATGCAGATGATTTTGGATTATCTTCTGGAACAAATCGGGCTATTATAGATTTATACAATGAAGGAATTGTCACCAATACAACAATTTTAGTCAATCATAAAGCTTTTAATGAAGCAATAAGTTTATATAAAAAAAACACTGGGTTAGGCTTAGGATTACATATAAATCTTCTTGATGGACATTGCGTAGCCAATCCTAACAAGCTAGGAAACTTAGTTAATAATAATGGTGAATTTTTGCAATCACCTTATCTTTTATATTTAAGACTAATATCTGGTTCCATCTCAAAAAGCGAAGTAGAATATGAACTTCGTATGCAAATTGAAAAATTGCTCAGTGAAAATGTCGCTATATTAAACTTAGATGGGCACCAGCATATACATTTTTTCCCTGTAATTTATGATGTTGTTTTATCCTTAATGAATAAGTATGGAATCAGAAGAATCCGCTTTCCTCATGATAATATAATTGTAAATGAAAAAACATCACCTCAAAGAACTTTTGTTTGTACAGCATTAAAATACTATTCTCTTACAAGGCAAAAAAAATTGATTCAAAGCAATATTTTATTTCCCAAATATTTTTGCGGGGTAAGAAAAGTAGGTAACATTAACAAAACATATCTGCTTAAATTTTGTGAAAAGTTGCCGGACGGTATAACTGAACTTATGTGTCACCCAGCTTATCTAAGTGATGATTTAAGAGTTTTAAAATATCATTGGGTTAATAATCATAACTTCAAGGAAGAAACAATTGCGCTAATGGATGCAGATGTTAAACAAAAATTAAAGAAAATGGATATTCAGCTTATAAATTATGGAAACCTTATATAATAATAGTTCTCGCCTGGAGGAAAGTATGAAAAAAGATGTTTACATATTTGGAGCAGGATTTCAGGGTATTATAGTATATGAAATATTAATGAATTCTCAGGAGTATAACATACTGGCTTTTGTGGATGATTATAAATACAACCAATCTATAAATGGACTACCCATACTCAGCCGAAATGAAGTGTCTAAAAGCCATCCTATTGTCATAGCATTAGGAAATGATGATATTAATAAAATAGAGATAAAAAAGCAATTATGTCGTACATTAGAAAACCCTATCATTAATATATTTGATAAAAGTTGCATCATATCACCTTCACTATCCATTGGGAAAGGAAATATATTTCACCCAGGAACTATAATAATGAATTCATGTATCTTTAAGAATTATATCATTGTAAGCACAGGAGCCAGTGTTGACCACAATAACACTATCGAAGACTATGTTAACATTTGCCCCGGTGTTATAACCGCCGGAAACGTCCATATAAAAGAAGGGGCATTTTTGGGTACAGGATGTATCATACTCCCTAATATTACAATCGGAGAGTATGCTATAGTGGGGGCCGGGGCAGTAGTTACAAAAGATGTAAAGCCACATACAACAGTTATAGGTATACCAGCTAAGGAGATGAATAATGTCAATACATAATATTCCATTCGTTGATGTACTATATCCAAACCTAATGGATAAAAAAACGCTGTTAAGTAGAATAGAAGATGTTATTAATAGCGGACAATATGTTTTGGGTGAAAATTTAGAGAAGTTTGAAAATGAATTTGCTAAAAAATGTGGTTCAAAATATGCAGTTGGCGTAAACTCTGGAACTGATGCTTTAATACTGGCTATGAAAACACTTGGTATCGGTCCCGGCGATGAAGTAATTACATCAGTAAATAGTTTTATAGCGACTGTTGCCGCTATCGTTTGGATTGGTGCAATACCTATTCTTGTAGATGTAGATGACACTTTAAATATTGATGTAAATTTAATTGAACCTAAAATCACCAAAAGAACAAAAGCAATCATTCCTGTTCATTATACTGGAAGAGTAGCAGATATGAACACAATAAATAATCTCGCTTTAAAATATAATATTCCAGTAATTGAAGACGCTGCGCAAGCATTTGGTGCTATGTATTATAACAAAGCAGCCGGAACTTTCGGTATTATGGGATGTTTTAGTTTTTTTCCTACTAAGAATTTATCAGGAATTGGAGACGGAGGTATAATTATCACAGATGAAGTTGAAATTTACAAGCAATTAAAAATGCTTAGAAATTTTGGCAGGCATTCTCGTGATGAGTTTACACAGGTTGGGATAAATAGTAGGTTAGATGAAATTCAAGCAGTTATATTAATGGAGAAAATTCAGTATTTTTATGATTTACAAAAAAGAAGATTAGATTTGGCTTACAAATATAATGAATTATTGAAAAATTATGTAAAAACACCAGAAAATCGTTTTTACGAAAAGCAAGCTTATCACCTTTATATTATAACCTTGCATGATGATAGCATAACGAATCGTGAGATGGAGGAATTATTAAATCTGGAGGGAATACAGGCTAGAATACATTACTCCATTCCTATACATTTACAAAAAGGTTATGCATTCTTAGGTTATAAAGAAGGAGATTTTATAAATATTGAACGCTTATCAAAAAAAATATTAACCTTGCCATTATATCCTTCCATGAATATTGAAGATGTATATACCATTGCTGATAAAATACGCCTAACCATTAACGAAAGAAAAGGAGAACTAATTCATGAAAATTAGTGGTGAAAAAGAATTTTATATTCAAAAAGAATATAGTGAGCCAGAATATCTTATGATAGAACCAACAAATCGCTGTAATCAAAAATGTATAACCTGTTCCAGAGAAGAACTTACTTCCATTGGAGATATGAGTTATGAAAACTTTGAATATATAATGAACCAGTTCAGCAATATTAAAAATGTTAAGTTACATGGCCTTGGCGAACCTCTATTAGCAAAAGACATCATACGCATGTTAGAATATTTAAAAAAAAGAAATATCAAAGTAGTTTTAGTGTCTAATCTACAATGGAAAAACATAGATATAGAACATTTGATGTGTATGTTAGAGCACATGTATATTTCATATCATGCAACTGATGAGCAGACATATCTACAAATATGCGGATGTGGAAATTGGGAGTTATTACATAGAAATATACAGGAAATACAAAAGTTTCAAAGCCAAACGAATGTCCAATTAAATTTTGTTTGCAATAAATTTAATATCAATCAAATCGAAAGTGTTGTACAACGAGCCTATGACCTTAATATACATTGTGTTAGGTTTCAAATTATGCAAAATTGGGCTACTGAAAGTTCAACCACTGTACACGATAGAATAGCATCTAATGTTATTACGGATTTAAGTTTCTTAATTAAACAATTAAAAAGTGCAAAATGGCTAGGTAATAAATTAGGCATTGAAACTGAAATTGTAGGAAACGAAGATTTTAATTATACTCAATGTATATGGCCATTTTCCAGAATGTATATAACATGGTCTGGAGAAATTGTACCTTGCTGTATGCGTCCCAACCCGCACTTTAGTTATGGTAATATATTAAAACAATCTTTACAGAAAATATGGAATGGTTCTAATTATGAATTGCTTCGTGAAAAACTCAAAAAAAGCTATCCAGGTGAGATGTGCAAATTCTGTCCCTACAAAGAACTAACTCCCACCATGCAAATAATTAAAAACGCCTTAAAGAACGAGGAGGATTAATATGAAATGCATACTTTTATTTCCAGCATGGAATCCTTATGAAACCTTTTCAAAACATACCGCTGAAAGTCAAGTGAATATATGGCCTCCTCTTGGTATATTATACATTGCTGGAAATCTTATTCGTGCTGGACATTCAGTAAAAGTAATTGACGGCAGTTTTAATACAAATTATGACATAATTCAGCAGGTTAAAGACTTTCGACCCGATTTTGTAGGAATATCCTCAACAACATATGCTTGGAAAAGTGCATTACAAACTGCAAAAGATATTAAGGCGCTTAATTCCAATATTCACATAACTGTTGGTGGGGCATATGCCATTGCCCAAAGAGAAAAAGCGTTTAAAGATGACATGGCTATATATATAGACAGCTTATGCTATACCGAAGGAGAATATGTTACACTACAGATTTTGAATCGCCTTGAAAATAAAACTAATTTGTCAAATGTGTTAGGTACAATTTTTAGAGATGAAGACGGAAGGATAATTACAAATCCCCCTAGTCCTCCAATTGAAAACCTTGATGACATACCATTTCCTCCACGATTTTTATTGGGAAATTTAAACAAATATGTTTCTCCTCCTGGTACATATAAACGTTTACCAATGACAACAATGTTCACATCTAGGGGATGTTCTAATTTATGCATATACTGTTTTCAGATTTACAGAGACCGACATATCAGATATCGAAGCCCAGAAAATGTCGTTTCTGAAATTGAAGAATGCATTAATAAATATGGTATAAAAGAAATCAAATTTCTGGATGACCAATTTGCAGGTGATTACAGTCGTGTTGAAAAGATTTGCGACCTTATGATTGAAAAGAAGTTGGATATAACTTGGTATGCATCTATCATTGCCGGAAGTGTAGACCTACCACTTTTAAAAAAAATGAAACGTGCCGGATGTTGGGCAATTCTCATTGGTGCAGAAACAGGTGTACAAAAAAATCTTGACACAATACAAAAAAACGTTACATTGCAACAAATAGAGCAAACAGTAAAATGGGTTAAGCAAGCCAAAATCAAACCATACACTCCCTTTATGTTCGGTATACCTGGTGAAACTTATGAAGATGGGTTAAAAACCATTAAATTTGCTTGCAAATTAAATCCAAACTATGTGGATTTTAACGCACTTACTCCTTTCCCCGGAACTACTATATATAATAATTATACTAAATATGGCACTATAGCCGAAGATAGCAATGATTATACATTTCAACATGTAGCATTTGTACCATACACTATGACCAAAGAACAAATTATTAAATTAAGGCAAATTGCATTCAAACGATTTTATTCAAGACCCAACTATATTCTCAAAAAATTATTTGAAGTAAGAAGTATTTATGATATAAAAGCACTTTTAAAAGGCGGAATTAGTTTATTTTGGATTTGGGCTGGACGCAATATTTTTGACCCTGATGAAATGAAAAGAAAAGAAACCCGAAGAATAACAAATAGGAGAGATATCAAGAAATATATAGATTAAGATATGGTAACATACATAAATAATCGCAACAAATATTTTTTAACCTATTCTTAAAAAGTTACTTTACCTAAATGAAACAAGATGGTATAGTGGGAGTAGAGGCAAATGGATAAGTGTTTTCGATATATAAATTTTTTGAAACAAAGCAATTGGGGAATTAACCTACGCAATGATGCCATATTTAATTATCTTAAAAATATAGTCCTTAAAAAAGAAGATGTTATTGATTTTAAAAGATGTTCACCACCATTAATATCAATTATGGCTACAAAACGCTGTAATTTAAACTGTAGTTTTTGTATCTGTGGTAAATTTCCATCTGATTGGAGAGATTATGAACTTACAGAAGAAAAAATGAACAAAATATTAGCATTAAGTATTGTTAAGAAAGGTATTTTAATATGTTTTACAGGTGGAGAGCCATTATTAAATCAAGGACTAGAAAAATTTTTTTATCAGGCTAAAAGGGAAAAACATTTAATCGGAATGATAAGTAATGGATTACTTCTGAAAGAACGAATAAATGAGTTGGTTAAATGTGGTCTTATTGATACCCAAGTTTCCATATATGAAAATACAAAAAAAAGACTGGAATATGTTTTCGAAACAGTTACCAAACAATCCAATATCAACGCTTCATATGTTTTAACGAAAGAATACCTATTGAAAGAATCAAAAAGAGATTTTATAAATCTCCTTGATTTAATCATCATGTGTAAGGAAACAGGCTGCCAATCTTTAAAATTTAATATATGCGACACCTTTATAAATTCAAAATTTTTATCTTTCGATAAGCAAATATACGATGGATTTATAAAAGTCTGTAGACAAAAACTTAAAAATATAATTTTTATAGGATATAATTGTCAAAAAAATTTACCGTCGCCAAAATTTACTGTATATTTCCCTCATCCATTTGATGATAAACTGAGAAGTTGCCGCATCCCCTGGGACATTTTTATGATAGATGCCAACGGGAACTATGGCATATGTTGCAGATTACAGCCTGATGTAAGTCATGGTAATATATTTGAAAATGATGCAGTTATAAACTCTAATGAAGCCAGAATTATACGTTGTGGCTTAACAGGTGAAACTAAACTATCTAATTATTGTAAAGGATGTGTTCATTTAAGTGGTTCTTATATATCTGCTATATGAATTAAATGATAGAGAAATCTAAATATATTATATGGAGGTGAAAAAGATAAATATAAAAAGTAAGGTATCCAGCAGATATTATATTATGTTAAAACATATACATATTAGCAGCCAAACATTATAACAAAACCAAAGATTATTAAGTAGAAACTAAATAAATATCACGCTTAAGGAAAACATTATGGGAAAATATGGATTGTTAATTGACTATGATTTTTGTACAGGTTGCCGCTCTTGTGAATTCGCGTGCAGACAGGAGCATAATATTCCTCTTGGTCAATGGGGAATTAAAGTTTTAGAGGTTGGTCCTTGGAAAATATCAGAAGACAAATGGCAATACAGCTATTTACCAATGCCAACAGACCAATGTACCTTATGTGGAAAAAGAATAGCATCTGGTAAAAAGCCGAGTTGCGTTCAGCATTGCCAAGCTCAGGTTATTACATATGGACCTGTTGAGGATTTATCTAACAAACTTAATAAAAAAGGAAAACAGGTGCTTATTGTCCCACATTGATTATTAGTTAATAAGGAGTCTTGTATATGGATGAAACAGCTAACAAAAATGAAACTAAATCGCCTTGGCAATGGTATGAAAATGATTTAAAAGTAACAAGGAGCGTATTTTGGACGGGTCCTGGCTGTCATGAAGGATGTGGCGTCTTATTTTATACTGATTCAGAGGGTAAACTTGTAAAAGTCGAAGGAGACCCCGACAACAATTTTAATCAAGGTAGACTTTGTATGCGATTATCATAGCGGAATTGTATGGACAAAAGAACTGGGATTTATTAAGGAAAGAAAGCTTTCTATCGCTTGCATTCGGGGGCGGCTTTACGATCATGCTGAGTATGTGCGGGATGCTGGCCTTGCAGCCTTTACTCAGAGGCATACAGACACCGGCAGAGGTTGCGGGGTTTGTACAGGAGTATCTGAAGATTATCTATTTGGGGCTGCCTGCGGTATTTCTTTATAACTGGTGCGCGGCCGTACTGCGCGGGGCAGGCGATACGGGAGCATCCCTTTGGATTCTCTTGCTTGCTATGGGGTTAAACACCATTCTTGACTTCCTCTTTGTCCTTTCCTTTGGCTTGGGGATGGCCGGCACTGCGTATGCTACCGTGGTTTCTCAGTTGTTCGCTGCTTTTATATGCCTGGGATATATGAAAAAACAGACTCCGAAACTGCTGTTTCATGCGAGAGATGCCTCTTTCCATTTTCCATTGTTTACGAGAACAATCATGTTGGGAACGATCTTTGCGCTCCACCAGTCAAGCCTCTATATCGGGAAACTGCTGGTACAGGGAACCGTAAATACCGGCGGAACCGGAATGATATCCGCCTACACCGCCACGGCGCGGATCGAAGGGTTTGCCAATTCCTTCGGAGACAGCGGCTGTACGGCAATTTCAATCTTCACGGCACAAAACCGCGGAGCCCACAAAAGAGTGAGGATAAGGCAGGGATTTTTGTGTGGATTACGGATGATGGCGGGCCTGGGGCTGGTATTGTCCATAACTATGTTTTTGACTTCAGGACCTGCTGTGATCTTGTTGATGGGGGCGGCATCTGGTCCGGTTTTAAACCATGCCAGGTCTTATATGAACGTAATATCCGTCTTTTATGTCCTCTGCTTCCTTGGTAATTCCTTTGTAGGCTTTTATCGCGGGCTTGGCATGGTACAGGTTCCGGTCTTTGGTACCATCCTGCATATTTCGATCCGCGTAATTCTGTCCTATGTGTTGATCAGGCA
>Ga0137302_10529_pt1 | contig 15955 bp, 12 predicted proteins | sample Ramsor2O_GlcNAcB_FD_97184 | JGI IMG/M metagenome (GOLD analysis project Ga0137302, IMG submission 97184) | Mouse cecal microbial communities from Vienna, Austria - N-Acetylglucosamine amended with D2O_GlcNAcB | ecosystem: Host-associated > Mammals > Digestive system > Large intestine > Cecum... | reverse complement strand
AAGGCATCGGTAAGGCCATCATTACCGCTTTTGCGATAAAGCAGATTGTGCAGTTCGGTAAAGAATGTTTGGAACTGGGGTCCGATTTGGCAGAGGTACAAAACGTTGTAGATGTGACTTTTCCCAGAATGACAAAACAAGTGGATGAGTTTGCAAAGGCGGCGGCAGATTCCTTTGGGCTTTCTGAGACGATGGCAAAAAAATATGTCGGTACATTTGGAGCAATGTCTAAAGCCTTCGGCTATTCAGAAAGCGCGGCCTATGATATGGCTACAGCATTAACTGGGTTAACAGGTGATGTCGCAAGTTTCTATAATTTGTCGCAGGAAGAAGCATATACAAAATTGAAATCCGTGTTTACGGGGGAGACGGAATCGCTTAAGGAATTAGGCGTTGTCATGACACAAAGTGCATTAGACCAATATGCCCTTGCAAATGGTTTCGGAAAAACCACCAATAAAATGACGGAGCAGGAAAAGGTTGCCTTACGCTTGCAATTTGTACAGAACCAGCTTTCAGCGGCAAGCGGTGATTTTGCCCGAACATCGGATTCATGGGCCAATCAGGTAAGGATTTTTCAGTTAAGATTACAGTCTTTGAAGGCTTCGGTTGGACAAGGGCTTATAAACCTGTTCACGCCTATTATAAAGGCAATAAATGTATTCCTTGAACGGTTATCAACAGCAACCACGGCATTTAAAAATTTTACGGAAACGGTAATGGGTAAAAAGTCTGTAAATAGCGGAGCTGCACAAGCTGCTGGTGAAATGGCAGAGGTACAGGCTGGATATGAGGGCGCGGCTGATGGTGCGGAGGGCTTTGCAGATGGAGTAAAGGACGCGGGCAAACAGGTAAAGAAATCATTAGCACCCTTTGATACCCTGATACAGATTCAGCGTGATGCAGAGGAAGGTTCCGAAAATACGGGAGATAGCAGTATAATGCCGCCGGGCCTGTCCCCTGATGAACAGCAGACAGAATCACCGTTTTTAAATAATGTCATGGAAACCCTGGAGGCAATCAAACAAAGGCTGATTGAGATAGGCGGAATCTTTCAAGCGGGGTTCTGGCAAGGCCTGGGGGATTACAAGCCTGTCCTGGATTCAATAAAGACAAACATAGCAAGCATTGGCGATAGTCTGAAAGATATTTTTACGGACCAAGGTGTTATGTTGGCTTTTAATACTATGCTGGATACCATTTCCTACAATCTGGGGAGAACTGCCGGGGCGTTTGCCAGTGTTGGACTGACAATAGCTGATAATCTGACAGGGGGAATAGCATTATATCTTGAAAGTGCAAAAGACAGAATCAAGGGTTATCTGATAAGTATGTTTGATATCTCATCAGAAATCAGTACCATAGGCGCTGATTTTGCGGTGGCGGTAGCGGATATTTTTTCAGTGTTCAGAAGCGATACGGCAAAGCAAATCACGGCTGATATTGTATCAATTTTTGCAGATGTATTCATGGGAATTACTGAACTGTCGGCAAAGTTGTTCAGGGATGTGTTGGACACAATTCTTACCCCGTTTGTAGAGAACAAAGATAAGATAAAAGAAGCTCTTACAAATACGATGGAGCCAATAAAAACCGTCCTTGATTCTATTTCACAGGGCATAACTGAGACATTCGAGAATTTAAACAAGATGTATGACGAGCATATTGCTCCGCTGTTTGAATCTATTAAGAATGGGCTGTCTGAAATCCTGGGGAATCTGCTGGATGGTTATAACAAGTACATTGCCCCAACCCTTCAAAAACTAGCAGATAAATTCTCAGAAGTATATGAAGGTACGATACAGCCGCTTATCAATAAAATCATTGAGCTGATAGGGAAAGTTGCAGATTTAATCAAGGTAATATGGGATGAATATTTAAAGCCTTTACTTAGTTGGATATCTTCCAACATACTGCCCGTTGTTGCCCCTATACTGGAGACAGTAGGCACGTACCTGCTTAACCTGATTGACATGGCGGCATCTGTTTTGGATGGGCTGATAACGGCCTTTTCTGGAATTATAGATTTCCTGACAGGTGTATTTTCTGGAGATTGGGAAAAAGCATGGGAAGGTATCAAGGAAATATTTGGAGGCGTTATTGATGCCATAATGGGCCTTGTGGAAGGTCTGATAACGTCACTAGGCGATTTTATTAGTGGAGGGTTAGAAAGTATTGGCGCAATCATAGAAACGGCGCTAAACGGCCGTTTAGGGGCGGTAGAGGAAGCATGGAAGCGTATTTCAAGTACCGTCAAGGGATTATGGAATGCTTTAAAAGGAGATGCACAGAACATATTTGAAGGAATCGGACGGGCTATAGAATCAGTGTGGGATTCTGTAATGAATAAGACTACTGAAATATGGAACAGTATTGTGACGGTAATAAAGAATACGATAGCGAAGATTGTTTCAGGTATCGAGGGCATGGTAAATTCGGTGATATCCGGGATAAACAAAATTATCGAAGCAATCAATAGGGTAATGGATAAGGTGGGAATTGCAATCCCTACCATCCCTAATTTGAACCTATCAGGCAAAACCAGTTATCCGGCCTCTGCCTATGCAGCAGTACCATTTAGAATGCCAATGCTTGCAACTGGTACAGTAGTGCCACCACGGGCTGGAATGTTTGCGGCTATCTTGGGAGATAACACAAAGGAGCCGGAAGTGGTATCCCCATTGTCAACTATGAAGCAAGCTCTTAAGGAAGCACTGGCAGAAAGCAAAATATCCAGTGGAAACCAGATTGCTAAAGCAGAGCTAATACTTGATGGTACAAGATTTGGTCAGCTTGTGGTTAAGTTCGGGAACAACGAAAAGAATCGTGTTGGCGTAAGAATGGTAACGGAAGGAAGTGTATAAAAAATCCCGCTGTCGTTTTTAGATGGGTGATGGCGGCGGGAAAGTCACATTGCTTTAATTATATCAGAAGGATGGTGTATAAGCAATGAGGACAAGGGACAAGAGCTTAAGCGATTACGGAATAGATTGCAGCCGGGCGGCTGAATTAATGGAACTTGCCAGACGGGAAGAAAATAAAGGCTTAATATGCAAGGCGGCTGATTTAAGTAATCCAGGACTTTCTACATTTATTATTGAATCTCTCACACAAAAAAGAGGGTATGACCGTATTTATATTAAATCGTATATTCCTGCTAAACGTGATGATTTTTACGCATACCGTAGGAAAACATTAGCATTGTTTAGTCTGCTGCTGGAAGGGAAAGCGCCTATGATACCGAACGATAGGAGGATACGGAGAAATTCCCGCATAGTTAGTTAAAATGGCGGGAAAGGGCATTCTGATTCGTTGTATAGGGTGATTATTATATTATGAATAGATACTTTGATACTCTTATCGGCATTGACAGGGGGTCCTTCAATGGGAACACCTTATTATGTGCGGATAAGAGAGAAAACTATATAGCAAAATTCGAGGTGATAACATGCAAAATAATTTGATAAAGGCCGGGAAAACAGTACAATATTTTACTATACTGGCAACAGTCACCCGCCTAGAAGGGCAAGATAAATATGAGGGCATGTTGCTCTTAAGACAGAAGGGAAAGGAGTGTGCAAGGTATGAAGCAAGCGATATTCGGATACTGTCAAGGAGTAAGGAAACGGTATATAAGCAATTGAAACAAATTGCAGAGTTGTATCCGCCAAAAGAGGATATACATATTTTAGACCTGGAGGAAAACAAGGCATGAATAACATTACAGAGCGGTATCGACTCGCCCATCTTATGAAACAACAGGAGTCGGGAGTAAAGAAGAAATTACGATGGAATACCCCGGCAGAGGTGCGGCGTTCACTGGCCCGCGTCAATAATTGGGTGGTCAATGGAGAAATAACGGCAAAGGAAGCGAATGCTATATTCTATTCGGCTAATCTTATTCTTAAAGCATTAGAGCAGGAAAAACAGTGATTTATGGGACCGAACATCCCATTTTTACAATGTACCCTTAAATATCTCTAAATCCATAAACCTTATGGGCCGCGTAGAGCGTCAGTTCCGCTCCTTCCACCTCTTTCCTCGTTGTCATATCCAGTTTGGATATCTCGATTTTTGTAAAATCATTCTCCAGATAGAACGATTGCGTTTCCGTAGATGCGTTTACCAGCATACCGATTGGCATGGTCTGGACATAGCCTTTGGAAGACGGCGCCACGGTCTCCTCCAGTACATATGCCCCCGCCGGCACCCTGGCAATCTCATGGGCCTGTTTCTCCTCTGTTGTCACCCACTCATTGTCTGCCATGGTCACCCCGCCATTTTTATAATAGATGGGCAGACCGTTCTCATCGACAACCGGTTCCAGGTCTGAGTTAATCGTCTCCTTTCCATTTTCGTCCCTGTGGACCTCCACTGACTGGGAAATGATTTTATTGCCGTTATTATCAAGGGGCCACACGATGATGTTTCCTTTCTCATCTTCCACATAGGCCATACCTGTCTCGGAATCCAGCATACAGATTCGGTTCCCCCAGTCATCCAGCCCATACAGGCTGCCGCTTGCCTCATCATACTCGGTGGGGTCATACTCCAAATCAAAATACCAGAGTGGTACAGCCGGGTTCTTTTCCTCTGTAATATCCCAGATGTCGTTTGTCTGGGCGTCCTGCCCGGTAATTCTGATATCGGCGTCCGTTCCGGTTTCGCTTGCTGTAATCCCAAGGACCGAATCAAACATATTTCGCTTTACCGTAACCCCTTTGTACTCATGTTCCCCGGTCTTTTCTACCTGGAGTCCCTGGTACATTGTCAGTGTTGTATTTCCAACATATGTGTTGTATCGGATTCCTTTCCCTGTAAAGGTGCCGTCCTCCTGATAAAGAAGCCGTACATCGCCCATCTGCTTTAACTCTTCCTCTGTCCCGGATACCGTGACAGACGACCACTCATCATAGGTCTTGGTGGCGTAGCCATACCCGGCATACTCACCATTCGGCCAATAATAGAGAAGCACATCGCCTCTTTTTTTCAACTGCTCCTCATCGCCCTGAACCCGGTAGGTAATGGTATCAGACCCCTGCTCTACCTTATGGATTTCCACATGGATTGGCTGGTCCTTCACCACCATCTGGTGCATATCTTCCATCACCGTTTTCCCGTCTTTTCCAATGGCTTTCACATACTGGTACTTGACCGCAGGTACTTTTTTCCCCGGGTCTCCGTCCTCATAATACTCTACCTGATCGGAATAGACCTCAATCGCAATGGGTTTGGAGCGCACATAGCCCTCCGGGGGATTTTGTTCCACCAAGACATAACAGCCGGCGCCCAGCATTTGGGGCAGCTCAATATAACCGACACACTGCTTTTCATTCTTCAGGCTGCCGTCCTCCTGCTCTGCCTCCCCGTCCCGGACCGTGCTGTATGCTTTAAATATCCCAACCTCCGCTCCGGTTTCATCGCGCATGATAATCTGCTCCGACTCATCATAAAGCGGTATCCCGTTTTTATCAAATATGACATCCCCGGTTCCTTTCACGCTGCTGGTTCCAGTTCCGCTCACATCACGCTTTGCGTCATAGATTTTAAACAGAGCGCCGTCGTGCAGGATGTTTTCGCCTGTTTCACTGTCCAGTTTTTCAATGCGGATTCGGGAACCATAAAACTCATTTTCAAAATCCATGTTGGCAAAGCTGACAAAATTAAAGGAGCCGTCATGCTCCAGGCCCGGCTCCCGGTTACCGATATCCCCATCATCATTGATGATTTCTCCGTACCTGGGATCTAACACACTCCAGGGAACCAGTGCCTTGGCATACTTCCGGTCTATGGCAGTGGAGATTCCGGCCATGGTATCCACACCGTCAAGGGTCACTCCGTAATCCGCCGCATTTCCGTCTCTGTCCAGGTAAACATCATAATACACACCGTCCTGCTGTCCTTGATTCTCACTGATACTCTTATAGCGGTAATACCCGGCTACCGTCTCATTCCCGCAATCCCTTGCACTGTCCGGTTCCAGACCGTATTTAAACACCAGGAAGTCTCCATCATTGTTATGTGCCTTGATGGTATGTGTCTCCTCATTAAAGCGTATGAAGTATTGTTCCATCAGTTCTTCCGGCGTCATTTCCGCGTCATAAAAATATTCTGGGGACGGGTTTTTATCGTGGACAGTCCCGTCACCGTCCATCTCCGGGACAAATGGCAGTTCCACTTCCTTTGGCTTGTCAATCTCATAGTGCTTGCCGGGAATCTCCGTGGGCTGCTGCTCTACCAGCACATACACGCCATAGGGCAGCATGATACTCTGGCCCCAGTAATCGTCCTTCCCGCCGCCACGGCTGGCATGTAATGTTTTAAGGTCATGGTCCACATCATAGCGGGGATCGTCCCACTCCACAGCAAGCTGCTCCCCCAGTTCCGGATGCTCTTTAAAAAAGGTTTCGTAATCATAGATTCCGTCCCCCGTCTCGTTTAAAAAGCCTGTTTTCAGCAAATCTGACCGAAGATACAGTTTAAAGGAAAAGCCCGGTAAGGTTTTGGCCTCCGGGCGGTTGTTAAATCCGCCAAAGAGTACGGTGAACGGGTCTCTGTGGATTTTATAGGTGTTGGTATCCTTGTAGGAATCCTCCGCAATATCCTTTGTCACTTTGATGGCCTGCTTGATTACTCTCTGGGTGACAATCACCGGGGCATTCCTGGTGCCCGCGTCCTGATTCACCTGATACTGACCAGGATACAAAAGAACGGCTTCTTTTCTATAGGAGCCTTCTGAAAGCATATCCTTCTCTGTAAATACACTGACGGAAGCATTCTCATACTGACGCACATAATGACCGGAATCCAGCATACAGCCCCGTAGCGTCCCCACTACTCCCAACGCCCTATTTTATCAAGGCTCTACCTTCCTACTTCTCCCTACTCACCCCATGACAAGTTAAGAATTTGTTGTAAAAATCCATAACAAAAAAGCCCCGCTTGATAGCAAGGCCCTTTCTTAAATCCATTATGAAATTTTAATTTTCCCGTCAAGGTTTTTCATGCCCTCTCGTACCGTTTCGGTAGTCACATGATTATACACATTCATTGTAACGCCTATATTCCCATGCCCCATAATTCTTTGAATAGCCTTGACATTACTTTCATTTTCACATAATCTCGTACAAAAGGTATGCCGCATAGTGTGCGCTGTCATGTGAGGAAGGATAACGGGGGAACGCCTTTCTTTTCTGGCCGCCGCCTCTTCCCTCTCATTGTGCAACTTCCGTATTCGCTCAATAGTCGCATTGATATTACATGGTAGGAATACGCGCCCTGTTCTGGACAAAAACACAAAATTGCTATACCCGCTGATAGAGTATTCCTTGTCTCTGTTCATAAAAGCGGTATATTCCTTTTGCCGTAATAGCTGCTGTCTGACCTCTGTAATCATTGGAATATCTCTCACGCCGTTTTGAGTTTTGGGAGCGTCTATATAAAACTCTCGCCCACCTCCCAAGTCTCTATATTGTAAAGAATGTGTGACATGGATAATATTGTTTTTAAAATCAACGTCCGACCATGTAAGCCCTGTACATTCCCCGATCCTCATGCCAGTACCCAATAAAACGGTAAAGAGCGGCAAATAACGCTTATAGCAAGGTTCTTTCTCTATAAATGCAAGAAAACTCTGCTGCTCCTCAATCGTCAGGGCTTTTTTTTTCTCATTTTCAGTATCCTTCACTTTGGACATTACCCCACGGCAAGGATTTTTCCTTATCAGGTCATCATCCACCGCCATTTCAAAACATGGGGACATAACAGCGTTAATCATGTGGCCCACCGTTGAAGTTGACAGCCCCTTTTCTATAAGCTGATTATACACTCTCACTATATCGCTGGTTCTTATTTCCCCTATGTCCTTATTCCCTATGGGGCTATCCCCTATATGCTTTTTCCACGCCGCCCTATAATTAACCTCCGTGGCCTTTTTAATATGCCTATTATTGTCCATGTATTCATAAAACAGACGGTTCAATGTCATTGTTTTAGAATCAAAATTCCTTATCCCGTCCTCAATATCACGCTGTATTTTCTTCTCCTGCTGGCGCAAATCCGATAAGTCCCAGCTATAAACACACCGTCTCTTTCCCGTTACGTCCATATACTGGTATTGATACCGCCCGTCTTTCCTCTGGCTCTCTCCTGTCTTTAATACTCTGCCTTTGCTATCCGTTCTCTTTTTTCCTGCCATAAAATACCGCCTTTCCTTCAGTGCAAGCAGCAGGCCCATAAGGGCCGCCGCCGTCTTTGTTCTATCTCAACACTATTGCCACAATTACCGCCCCGGACAAGGCCACATTCACCACCAGAGACAGGAATGACCCCAAAACAGGAGAAAAAGGCCCTGGAGCAATTTGTAATGGACTTTGAGCGTGATGTAAAATCAGGACAAAATGTTAAAGGCCGGCGCATGACCCTGGAGGAATTATCTGAGTTGTTTTTAAAAGACAATGAACCTACTGGAAACCCGGACGGTTTTTCTTTTGCTCAAATGTTCAATTTCCCTTGCAAATACGTACTTTTTTAATAAGCCACTGGCCGGACTCGAACCGGCGACCCACGCATTACGAATTTTAAAAATCGGTATTTTTAACACGTTTTCTTGAGTTGCGATATTCAAAAAAGTACGTATTTATGCCATTTCAAGGCTATATTCTATTTTCTCCCAATTTTTCTTGATACAACTTTGTTAGTCAAATGTTGGTTAGTTCGGTTTTTCTTCTATTCGCCTCACCTTTCGACCCGTCCTTTTGGTAAGAGGGATAATCTCTTTAACCGTCACCCGCTGTGGGCCATAAAATGTTTCCACTACCACCCTATCCCCAAGAGCTATCTTATCTATCAATTTCAATGGAATTTCCCACTGATATGGTTTACCCCCTTCATTGAATACTGCTATAATTCCTTGCCTCCTTATTCGTCTTACTGGCACCATATCCTTACCTTGTTCATACATAAGTAGATATGTGGTGTATCCATCCATCAATACCCCGTGTTCATCAATCACAATTTCCCTTTTATATACGCCGTATTTCTCATAGAACCGCCTAGCCCGTTCCATCTTCTTTTTTGTCGGACTTGAACCGGAATTTTTTCTGGAAATAGATATGCTGGATAACCTGACAGTATGTTTATCACTAGATGCCCCCGCCTGAATTTAAAGGCCTGCACCCATATAGCCGCGCCATATCATTACAAAAAGCCTTCTCCTGCGCCTCTGCATAATCGGACAGCTTCACAGCCTCCAGCATGGCAGATATTTTAATTTGCGGTAACGCCTTTATATAAGCCTCCCTCTCCTGCTCCCGTGTCTCCATTTCCGGGCGGCAGTTCCATGCCCTCGCAGCCTTTTTAATTGCCTCGTCAAGCGTTGTTTCTTTCCCTGTAAAAAAGTCCTTCCCCGTGGAAAAGCCACTTGTGCAAGCGTTACACTGTAAACACACAACTTTAGCCACCTTCCGGTTTTCGTCAATGGGATGTTCTGCTACCCTCAATTCTGGCTCGCCGTCACAGAAGGGGCAGTACCTTAGCGGCTCTGTTTCTATCACCTGTACCACTTTCTATAATTCCTTTCTTTACAAGGGGCAGAGGCCATGCTATACTAGCCTCATACCCCGTAATTTTACTGGATTGCCGGGTTACTTGCCTTTGTCAGAATGTCGGTTCTGGCAGAGGCTTTTTTATATCTCCTATACACTGTCTGGCAGATTTCCCTTACTGTCTCCATTTCCTCTACTTCGGAATATGTAAGAAATATCGCTGGAAACTCTATTCCTTGTTCGGTTACTCTCAATAACTCCATGCCAAGCCCTCCTATGCTGTCGCTAATTCCTGCACCTGTGACCTTCCAAAGAACCGGGCCTTATAAATGGCTCCATCTCCCCGGCTCCCCCATATCAGATCGGCACCAAACAGGGCCTTGCTCCCGTGAATGACCTCATAGCCCAGCTTCTTCCAGCCGCTCCATGTATTGGTTTCTTCCTCAACTCCTGCCGTGGCCTTTGCCGCCTCAATCCTCTTTGCGTTGACTTCCTCTGCCTTTGCGGTAAGCCATGCCCGGTGTAAGCACTCCCCGAAAGAAAGTTCCTTGCTCTCCCGGTAAATCCTCCATGCTCTCAACATGATTTTGCTCAAATTGTACTTCATGTTTCTTAAACTCCTTTCCCGGTAAAGGGTTCCGGCAGCCCAGGCAGGCTTTAAACATCTAGCGGCTTCTGCGGCATCTCAATCTCTCTTATCCTGTTTCCCTGTGTTATGTGGTACTCTTGCTTTCCCTTTCGGTACTCCCGTCCACCTTCGCTGCGGGTTTTTATTTTGTTTTCCCTCAACCTCTGTAACTATAATATACCATAGCGCACTATGGATATTTGTGCTATATTATAGCTATAATGCAAAAGGTGTCTTTATTTTTAAGCGCCCCCTTGCTGTAAAGGAGGTAGCCAATGAGCAAATACAACGAAAAGAGCAAGGAATACACCATGCAATACATGAAAGAAAATCTTGAAGAAATTCGTTTTCGGGTTAAAAAGGGTGAAAAGGACAGATACAAAGAAGCTGCTGACAACGCCGGAATGAGCATGGCAAAGTTCTTCACCACCGCCGCAAATGAGAAGATAGAGCGGGACGCCCTAGAAACACCCGATAAGGAATAACCCCGGCACTCAATCAACACAGGAGCGACACAGTGCAACGTCAGCAATTAAGCGGCTTTCCCGGCCTTTCCTTTCTATCAGGTGACAGGCAAGTGACAGGCAAGCGACAGGCATAAACCATTTGCTTTTTCTGGAAACCAAAGGGGAACCAAGCCGGAACCAAAGTCGAATCAAACGCTAACCAAAAAGGAATAGCACTCCAGAAAAGCGTCAAATATTCCCCTACGGGCCTGTCCTGCTGCTGTGGGCCGTTCTTCCCACATGACGAGCCGCTGGACTGGCTAACGTTTCGTTATTGAGTGTAAGTATCTCTTATGAGGTATAAGAACAGAGGCCGGAGCCGGATTGTTTCAAATATCGCAAGGGTGTTTCCTCAAAATTGAGTATTATCCCTTGCACCCCGCCGCCAGATGTGCTATATTGATAGTAGAAAAGGGAAAGCCAGAGACACACGGCCTACCCTCGAATGATTTAAGCTAAATGTTTTCCAACATCAGCCGTCAACTATTCGCAGTAGTTGGCGGCTATTTTCTTCCCCGAAAGATTGTATAACACAATCCCACGAGAGCTACAATGAACGTACAAAACTGAATCAAATCAGGATATGTAATCATTGGCTTGCCCTTCTTTCTTTCGTCTGGAGGGTTAGCCCCTCCGATAAATAGGAGGGTAGGCCGCCTTTATGTGCTCTGGACTTTCCGTATTGCCAGTATAGCACACTCTTTCCGGCTTCTCAATCACATTATTCTGTTTTCCCTATCCGCACTGGCAAAATGCCACCTTTATCCCTCTACCCTATAAAATGTACCCTTAGACACTTTCCATGTCTCCATTCCCTATTCCTCTGGGGAGTTTTCAGCTTAAACGCCGTCCTGCTGCCCTCTGCCTAGCCTAGCCGCCCTTTCTGCCCGTTGTTCATCCGTAAGCATTCTGTCTTTAGACCTGATAGAGATAAACCTTTTCGGGAACGTGTACCGCTTCGCCACAATCTCCCCTTGATAAGTTTCTACCTTTCCTGGCCTGAATTGCTCCGGGTTCTGCTGCACCAGCCTGTCCATTTTCCGAATCCATACCGGATCAGCCGTGTAAATCTCCGCTGTACCCTCTGCCGCATTAAAGCCTATAATGACTTCCTGTTCATACTTTGATTGATGATATTTTCCCATACTCAAAATCTCCTTTTTCTCGGCGTTCGCTCCGGGTTCATCCCCTGCGCCCGTATCGTGTTACAAAATTCTTTTTTGTGCGCACTTTTGCTCAATTACAAAAAATGTTTTCGACCTTTTAAATTTGCATTGTTAATGTTTATGGATTTAGAGATATTTAAGGGTACATTGTAAAAATGGGATGTTCGGTCCCATAAATCACTGTTTTTCCTGCTCTAATGCTTTAAGAATAAGATTAGCCGAATAGAATATAGCATTCGCTTCCTTTGCCGTTATTTCTCCATTGACCACCCAATTATTGACGCGGGCCAGTGAACGCCGCACCTCTGCCGGGGTATTCCATCGTAATTTCTTCTTTACTCCCGACTCCTGTTGTTTCATAAGATGGGCGAGTCGATACCGCTCTGTAATGTTATTCATGCCTTGTTTTCCTCCAGGTCTAAAATATGTATATCCTCTTTTGGCGGATACAACTCTGCAATTTGTTTCAATTGCTTATATACCGTTTCCTTACTCCTTGACAGTATCCGAATATCGCTTGCTTCATACCTTGCACACTCCTTTCCCTTCTGTCTTAAGAGCAACATGCCCTCATATTTATCTTGCCCTTCTAGGCGGGTGACTGTTGCCAGTATAGTAAAATATTGTACTGTTTTCCCGGCCTTTATCAAATTATTTTGCATGTTATCACCTCGAATTTTGCTATATAGTTTTCTCTCTTATCCGCACATAATAAGGTGTTCCCATTGAAGGACCCCCTGTCAATGCCGATAAGAGTATCAAAGTATCTATTCATAATATAATAATCACCCTATACAACGAATCAGAATGCCCTTTCCCGCCATTTTAACTAACTATGCGGGAATTTCTCCGTATCCTCCTATCGTTCGGTATCATAGGCGCTTTCCCTTCCAGCAGCAGACTAAACAATGCTAATGTTTTCCTACGGTATGCGTAAAAATCATCACGTTTAGCAGGAATATACGATTTAATATAAATACGGTCATACCCTCTTTTTTGTGTGAGAGATTCAATAATAAATGTAGAAAGTCCTGGATTACTTAAATCAGCCGCCTTGCATATTAAGCCTTTATTTTCTTCCCGTCTGGCAAGTTCCATTAATTCAGCCGCCCGGCTGCAATCTATTCCGTAATCGCTTAAGCTCTTGTCCCTTGTCCTCATTGCTTATACACCATCCTTCTGATATAATTAAAGCAATGTGACTTTCCCGCCGCCATCACCCATCTAAAAACGACAGCGGGATTTTTTATACACTTCCTTCCGTTACCATTCTTACGCCAACACGATTCTTTTCGTTGTTCCCGAACTTAACCACAAGCTGACCAAATCTTGTACCATCAAGTATTAGCTCTGCTTTAGCAATCTGGTTTCCACTGGATATTTTGCTTTCTGCCAGTGCTTCCTTAAGAGCTTGCTTCATAGTTGACAATGGGGATACCACTTCCGGCTCCTTTGTGTTATCTCCCAAGATAGCCGCAAACATTCCAGCCCGTGGTGGCACTACTGTACCAGTTGCAAGCATTGGCATTCTAAATGGTACTGCTGCATAGGCAGAGGCCGGATAACTGGTTTTGCCTGATAGGTTCAAATTAGGGATGGTAGGGATTGCAATTCCCACCTTATCCATTACCCTATTGATTGCTTCGATAATTTTGTTTATCCCGGATATCACCGAATTTACCATGCCCTCGATACCTGAAACAATCTTCGCTATCGTATTCTTTATTACCGTCACAATACTGTTCCATATTTCAGTAGTCTTATTCATTACAGAATCCCACACTGATTCTATAGCCCGTCCGATTCCTTCAAATATGTTCTGTGCATCTCCTTTTAAAGCATTCCATAATCCCTTGACGGTACTTGAAATACGCTTCCATGCTTCCTCTACCGCCCCTAAACGGCCGTTTAGCGCCGTTTCTATGATTGCGCCAATACTTTCTAACCCTCCACTAATAAAATCGCCTAGTGACGTTATCAGACCTTCCACAAGGCCCATTATGGCATCAATAACGCCTCCAAATATTTCCTTGATACCTTCCCATGCTTTTTCCCAATCTCCAGAAAATACACCTGTCAGGAAATCTATAATTCCAGAAAAGGCCGTTATCAGCCCATCCAAAACAGATGCCGCCATGTCAATCAGGTTAAGCAGGTACGTGCCTACTGTCTCCAGTATAGGGGCAACAACGGGCAGTATGTTGGAAGATATCCAACTAAGTAAAGGCTTTAAATATTCATCCCATATTACCTTGATTAAATCTGCAACTTTCCCTATCAGCTCAATGATTTTATTGATAAGCGGCTGTATCGTACCTTCATATACTTCTGAGAATTTATCTGCTAGTTTTTGAAGGGTTGGGGCAATGTACTTGTTATAACCATCCAGCAGATTCCCCAGGATTTCAGACAGCCCATTCTTAATAGATTCAAACAGCGGAGCAATATGCTCGTCATACATCTTGTTTAAATTCTCGAATGTCTCAGTTATGCCCTGTGAAATAGAATCAAGGACGGTTTTTATTGGCTCCATCGTATTTGTAAGAGCTTCTTTTATCTTATCTTTGTTCTCTACAAACGGGGTAAGAATTGTGTCCAACACATCCCTGAACAACTTTGCCGACAGTTCAGTAATTCCCATGAATACATCTGCAAAAATTGATACAATATCAGCCGTGATTTGCTTTGCCGTATCGCTTCTGAACACTGAAAAAATATCCGCTACCGCCACCGCAAAATCAGCGCCTATGGTACTGATTTCTGATGAGATATCAAACATACTTATCAGATAACCCTTGATTCTGTCTTTTGCACTTTCAAGATATAATGCTATTCCCCCTGTCAGATTATCAGCTATTGTCAGTCCAACACTGGCAAACGCCCCGGCAGTTCTCCCCAGATTGTAGGAAATGGTATCCAGCATAGTATTAAAAGCCAACATAACACCTTGGTCCGTAAAAATATCTTTCAGACTATCGCCAATGCTTGCTATGTTTGTCTTTATTGAATCCAGGACAGGCTTGTAATCCCCCAGGCCTTGCCAGAACCCCGCTTGAAAGATTCCGCCTATCTCAATCAGCCTTTGTTTGATTGCCTCCAGGGTTTCCATGACATTATTTAAAAACGGTGATTCTGTCTGCTGTTCATCAGGGGACAGGCCCGGCGGCATTATACTGCTATCTCCCGTATTTTCGGAACCTTCCTCTGCATCACGCTGAATCTGTATCAGGGTATCAAAGGGTGCTAATGATTTCTTTACCTGTTTGCCCGCGTCCTTTACTCCATCTGCAAAGCCCTCCGCACCATCAGCCGCGCCCTCATATCCAGCCTGTACCTCTGCCATTTCACCAGCAGCTTGTGCAGCTCCGCTATTTACAGACTTTTTACCCATTACCGTTTCCGTAAAATTTTTAAATGCCGTGGTTGCTGTTGATAACCGTTCAAGGAATACATTTATTGCCTTTATAATAGGCGTGAACAGGTTTATAAGCCCTTGTCCAACCGAAGCCTTCAAAGACTGTAATCTTAACTGAAAAATCCTTACCTGATTGGCCCATGAATCCGATGTTCGGGCAAAATCACCGCTTGCCGCTGAAAGCTGGTTCTGTACAAATTGCAAGCGTAAGGCAACCTTTTCCTGCTCCGTCATTTTATTGGTGGTTTTTCCGAAACCATTTGCAAGGGCATATTGGTCTAATGCACTTTGTGTCATGACAACGCCTAATTCCTTAAGCGATTCCGTCTCCCCCGTAAACACGGATTTCAATTTTGTATATGCTTCTTCCTGCGACAAATTATAGAAACTTGCGACATCACCTGTTAACCCAGTTAATGCTGTAGCCATATCATAGGCCGCGCTTTCTGAATAGCCGAAGGCTTTAGACATTGCTCCAAATGTACCGACATATTTTTTTGCCATCGTCTCAGAAAGCCCAAAGGAATCTGCCGCCGCCTTTGCAAACTCATCCACTTGTTTTGTCATTCTGGGAAAAGTCACATCTACAACGTTTTGTACCTCTGCCAAATCGGACCCCAGTTCCAAACATTCTTTACCGAACTGCACAATCTGCTTTATCGCAAAAGCGGTAATGATGGCCTTACCGATGCCTT
>Ga0137302_10528_pt1 | contig 16049 bp, 8 predicted proteins | sample Ramsor2O_GlcNAcB_FD_97184 | JGI IMG/M metagenome (GOLD analysis project Ga0137302, IMG submission 97184) | Mouse cecal microbial communities from Vienna, Austria - N-Acetylglucosamine amended with D2O_GlcNAcB | ecosystem: Host-associated > Mammals > Digestive system > Large intestine > Cecum... | reverse complement strand
CAATATGTAACAATATCAAAACAATTATTAAACATGAAACATAAAAACAATATTAATAATAAGGAAATAATTTGCATGATTGGTTTTTTTATGAACTCTTCTTGATATATATCAATATTTTCATATTTATTGAATTTTTATTTTTTATTATCCTTTTAACAATGTAAGGAAACGTAATTTTTCATATATGAAGAAAAATGATCTGAACCAAATTATACATAGTTTGCAAGAGTGTCTTTTATGAAAAATTTTAGAAAAATCAAAGTATATTCGGGATTATTGTTAGCTATAGCTGGAAGCAGCTCGGCGATTGCTGCTGATGTAACTACTGATACAGTAAATATAGTTAAAAAAGGCAATGGTGCTACTATCGCTATTGGCAATGATGCTTCATCCAGAAGAATGAATGGTATTGATTCTATTTCTATTGGTTCTGGTTCTGCTATTGGCTATGGTGACAATAGCATCGCAATGGGGACGGGTAGTAAAACCAAGGGAACTGGTGCCATTGCTATAGGTAATTCAGCTAATGCTTCTGGGAGCGGATCTATTGTTGTTGGTGATGGAGCAAAATCGACAGGGCCGGGCGTTGTAATAGGAAAAGGCGCTTCTCAAGGTGAATGGCGCGCAAAATATCCAAACGAATCAACAGGGGCCGTCCTTAATACCGTCTCTGTTGGAGATAAATCTGCAGCTAAAGGCGTAGCCAGTGTTGCCATAGGACCATCAGCATCTACTGGTCGTGATGGATATGGCAGCGCCTTAGGTAACTCGGCTAAGGCAGAGGGTAAGTCCTCAACAGCAATAGGAGCGAGTAGTGTTTCTAAATCATGGGGATCGGTTGCTCTTGGTTTAAATTCTGTTGCTGAGCGTGCCGCTGGAAGTCATGGTTATGTGCCTGATGCTGAAAACTCAGAGGCTGAAAAGTTTGTTAAATCAAAAATGAGCGATGTACAGCGAGCAAGACTAGCTGAAATAGATTCTCAGATTGCAGAATATAAAAAAACAGTGGATCCTCTTGCGAAAGCTTACTTTAGTTCATTAAATGAATATGATAGTAAAGTAAAAGCAATAAATGACTCGGATCTTGACTCTAAGGCTGCATATGCAGAAAAGCAAAAGTTAAATGCTTTGTATAAAGAAGTCGTTGCAAATAGCAGCGCATATAATGGTTCAAAAGAGCTTGCTGCTATGAATGCACTGAAGGCTGAAAGGTCAGACATGTTTGCAACATATATAGCAACACATGGTGCCGTATCTGTAGGTAGTGAGGCTGATTCTGAATCAGGGAAACATGCTGTAACTCGTCAGGTAACTAATTTAGCTGCAGGGACAAAAGATACTGATGCAGTCAACGTAGCACAACTCAAGGATCTCCAGTCTGTATCAGATAAAGCAAACCGTATTCAGGATGAAAAAATTGCAGAAGAAAAACACGAGCGTATTAAAGGCGATGAAAGTACATTGAATGCTGCTAAATCGTTTACCAGTAGCAGAGAAGTCGTAATTAATAATCGAACTGATCGTGTAGTTGCTGAAGCAGGAAATAAGGTTTTACAAAAAGCTAATAATTATACTGACTGGAGAGTAAACGGTCTAGAACAGAGTATGACTAATTATACTAATGAGCGTTTTGCCCAGTTAAAAAATGAAGTTGACAGAAATAAGAAACGTGCCGATGCAGGTATCGCTGGTGCGATGGCAATGACGGCAATACCGCAAGTTCCTATGAAAACAGTTTCATTCGGTATGGCTATGGCTGGTTACCGTAGTGAAGGCGCTGTAGCTGCGGGTGTTCATATAAACACAAGCGAAAATAGTGCAGTAAAAGTCAATGCAGCCTGGGATAGCCAAAGTGGTGTAGGGGTATCTGCAGGAATGGCATTAGGTTGGTAATTTTTTTAGCTAGTTAATAACTATAAAAGGCTGGCATCATTAAGATGCCTGTCTTTTATTATATCCAGCAAACGATATTACGGAATACTAATTACTTCAGTAAGAAGAATATCTATGCCAGAATATTTCCCATATTTTTTAATTGTTAACATTCATGACTAAGTCAATATTGATATAATATGGTCAGCACATGCATGTTGTAATGTACATATGAAACTAACCATTCTGTATTAAATAAATAATGTAATTAACAGGTTGATATCGGTGGACATGAAAAGTATCGAGAAAAAAATCATAGACTATATTAAAGAAAATCAACCTGTAAATCGTTATACTATATGTTCCTGTCTTGATATCAGTTTGGAAACATATTTAACCGCCACTTTGTTACTTCGTGCAAAGAAAGATATTATCCATAAAAAAAATATAGGAGTTTTTGCTGGTGATGTCGCTTATCAAATGTGGCGGGAAAAATTAAAAAAGCAATCAGCATAAAGAATGGTAAATGTGCATACTCAATATAAATTAGTTAAGAGTATCTCCAAGCTATAATTTAAGAAACCTTGTAACAAATAATTTTTAACAACCAACAGTGTTGTTAAATAATTTTTTATTACTCAGAGAAGAGCTATGGATATTCCTCATTATATAAAAATGAAGGTTCTAAACATATAACCTTTGAAAAAACAATATTACTTACTTTTTTTCAAAAAACATTAAAATAAGAGCTTTAACGATCACGTATATTGTGCTTATATTGCCGTAAGAAAAAATCAAAAAATTCCCAGTATAACAAAACAAATATAAAGGGAGTAGAAAAATTATATATATTATATTAAGAAAATAGATGATATTGCCATTTTAAGAAAAGTAGGCGATCATTTCCCGGATACAGATAAATATTTATCATCTAAAAATAAATAAAAGCTAAAAAGAGATGCTAGTTAAGTTTGTTATATAATCATTTTATAGTAACAACATGAGTTTTAAGTATAGATCTATTTTATTTGTTAGTTTATATCTGACTAACATCTTTTTTACATAGTAGGATATTGCTTTTATGTCTTTATTTATTATTTGTGCTATGTCAACAAAAGATAAGCCTGACACGTAGTATAAAGCCACTTTATATTCAATCAGATTTTTATCTTTGACTGGAAAATTATATTTTTTCATGTGCACAGGGGCAGAGTTTATATTTGCCAATGACTGATAATCCTTAAGTTCTGAGATGTCATAAAAAGAACAATTTTTAGATATAGTCCCGCTAATAATTTCTTTTATCCTTTTATTAGAGAAAACGATATATCTACCAGAGTCAGAAACAATACTCTTTTTGAAGAAAAAAACGCCATCAAATAAGATATTTGTGGTTATTATGATGATGTTAGTATCATTGTAAAAAAAATTACCATTACTTGAGTTAAAGAAAAATTCAAGTAATCCATTTTGAACATATCTATTATCTGAAATTATATTCATTGTCGTGAGATCATGCGTGATAAAAATTTTTTCTATTTCAACATAATGAATATATTGTTTCAATATGTTTTTTTTATTGTAATGATTTAATAAGTTTTATATTTATACCTATAAGGTAGTATTTTGTTTTGATGTAATTAGTATAAATTTATTTTAGAATGACTGTTTTTATTTATTATAGATGTTTAGGATAAATGCTAATTATTTATAATACTGGATTTAACTTTTATGTATCGTTTTTTTTACATTGCGCTATAATATTGACATAAACTAAAGTGGAGGTTTTATGAATAAAATCTATAAAGTAATTTGGAATCAGTCCTTAAAGACATGGACTGTTGCATCGGAACTGGCCGCGGGGACAGTAATAAAAACGGCAGTAAACAAACCAAATAACTATTGTAATCATTTGGTTACAATAGCCTTCGCTTCTGCTTTATCTTTTACGTACACAGATGTATTTGCATTAAGTATTACTGATTATACCAGACTTACATCTTCACAATCGATCAGTGATGGTTTGCTGTGGCAGGAAACTGCTACTGTACAAGTTGACAGGGGAGCTGATATCACTGTTTCTGGCGCGGAACCCGTTCTTGATATGAATCCAGCGAAGGATATTTACTCCTCCCTCTGGGTTAACGGGGGGACTCTGAATACTGCAGAAAACAGCACCACATTACTGGGAAAAGATAGTTTGCTTCAGATTGGTGGAGCTCATTTAGGAGGATTGACTTCAACACAAAATGGAGGCAGTGGCGGTAACCTGGTATTGGGTAAAATAAAAACGGATACCGGATCAGATAAAATAACATTATGGATGTTCGGCTCTGATAAGGAAACAGCCAAACTGCATGCTGGCAGCATTTTATTTAATGCGCTGAATAATGAAATCTGGTTACAAAGTGGGGATAATGCTCTTGGAGCTGATATTTCCGTTGATAATGACATGAAAGTTATTAATGGAAACAGAGGCTATTTCACCATGGTTTATTCAAAATTGGACGTCGGCGGTGATTTATATCTTGATACATCAAATGGCTCCATGTTAATAACTGAAAATCATCAGGGGATTACTATTGATGGTGATTTCACAATTAAAAATACCGTACATCTTACTGATATCAATGGTGTTTCTTTAGATGCTGGTATTTATAGCACCCCTGTGACCGTTGGTAATGATATGAAAATATTAGGGGAAAAACCTGGATACACGGGTCTCCAGATAATTAATGCATATAATGATGGAATTTCAGTAAAAAACGATATCGATATTTCATCCATGACAAATAATAACGAAACCTCTGTCATATTCGGACATTCATCAAAAGTATCATCAGAGGGAAACATTAATCTTTCCAGTGTTCAGGGAGGGAAAACAAATCTATTCATTGGAGATAAAACTTATGGTTCCCCAGATATGATTATTGCAAAAAAAATAGTAATGTCAGGCGGTGGTGAGAATGGCATTATTTTTAATGGGACACGTACAGGTAAAGAGTTTAACTTCTACACTCCAATTACCGGTGTGGGCCGACTTGAGCATCAGTCAGGGCGTACAAATCTTTATGCGATATCAGATTATACTGGAAACACATCAATTACTGGTGGTATGTTATCTCTTTATAATTATGATGCATTGGGAAATAATCATATTTATATTAATTCTCCCCCAAGTGTGTCTGATGGATTAAAACTTTCGGAAAAAAGTACGGATACAGTTCCTGTTAATAACTTACCCGTTTTTGATAATACTATTTCAGGTGCCGGTAATGTTCATGTGGACGGGCATGCAAAAATTGTTTCTATAAATGATGATTTTACTGGCGACTGGCATGTTATTGAAAATGGTATTTTATCTCAGTCCTTGTCATCAACCACTACCCGGGATAACTTTGGTCTTGGTAACCTGTATTTAAGCAATAATGCTGAGTTACATATTGTTAGTGATGACGACTTTACAGTGAATAACAAGATTACTAGCTGGCCTGACGGTGATACAAAAATATACATCAACAATAATGGTAATAATTTAAATTTTGAAAAAGACTCTCTTGATTACAGTTTTTTTGGTGAGTTAACCCTTTCAGATAACCATTTTTTGCTATCCGGTGATAATACTGAAGCTGTATCTGGAACGAAATTAATCCTTGCGGAAAGGAATATTACAACAGTAGGTCAAGGGGAACAGAATATTCGTTCACTTGAATTTGATGGTGGTCGATTAAAATTTACCGGCGTAACACCTGGTAAAATATCAGCTGATGGCATGATTAATGCCAGTGATGTCTCTGTTTCCTCCGGTGCTGGCGAAATTCAGGTAGATACTGATAGGCTGAGCAATGACCGGCCTCAGCCAGATATGCATATTCCTTTATTGCAACAGGATGATGCCGATATAATGATTAGTCTGATAAAAACGGAAGGAAACGTGTCAGGCGATGCTAATGACCTTATTCTTCTTGGTAAAAATGGAGAAGTGATCAGTGATGCGGTTATCGCGGAAATTACCCAGCAAGGAAACTCTGTTGCCAGAGGAACATACGATTATCGTCTTACCACTGGCCCTTCCCGGGATGGTATTTATATTAACTACGGGCTTAAAACTCTCGATTTAATAGCCAAAGGTAATAAAGCATTAATTCTTGATGCAAATGGAAACGGCGGGAATGCTGCCGATATGAGTGCAAGAATAACCGGCAGTGGTGATCTGGCTTTTGATAGTCAGAAAGGCCAGACAGTCACATTGTCAGATGCAGATAATGATTACAGCGGCATGACTGATGTCCGTGGCGGTAATCTGGCAATGCTGAACGATAACGTTCTGGGGAATACCAGTATACTAAAACTTGCACCTGATACAGGTTTTGATATGCGCGGAAATTCACAGCATATTGGCAGACTCTCAGCAGAAAATGGCTCCCTTCTTGATTTAAACAGTGGACATCTGACTCTGTTAAATGGTGGAGAATCTGCAGCGATATTGGCAGGTGACGGGAAACTCACGGTTGCTGGCGGACTCCTGAATGTCACAGGAGCGAATGACGATCTGAAAGCAACAACTGTAATTGCACGGGATGCAACAACTGTGTTGAACAATCCCCGGGGACTGGGAAAGGGTGACATTATTGTTGCCGGAGAGCTTAATTTAAATAACGCATCTGGTGAACTCAGCAATAATATTAGCGATACAGGCGAAACCACTCTGCATACCAGTGATATCAACCTCAGGGGGGATAACCGCAAGTATTCCGGTACTTTTAAGATTGATAACACTTCCAGCCTGACCGTTTCTTCTACACAACATCTGGGGGAAGCAGATATTCAGAATAGCGGTAAGTTTGTGCTGAATGTTGAAGAAAACTGGTTACTGAAGAACAGTGTCACCGGAGACGGGGATGTAATTAAGAACGGTTCCGGCAACCTTATGCTTGATGACAGTGCCAGGTGGACAGGTACAACGAATATTAATGCGGGCACTCTGATTCTGGGAAGTCTGGAAGACTCCCTCATGTTAGGCAGTCGTCAGGTCAATATCAATAAGGATGCGCGTCTGTCAGGGTTCGGAGGGGTGACTGGTAATATTGATAATCAGGGAACTTTATCACCCGGTGATGATACCGGTATAACCCGCAGCATAATTGACTCACCACTTTCCTTTACCGTTGGTGGTAACCTGGTGAACAGTGGCAATATCCGGACAGGGAGCTATGGTAAACCCGCTGGAAATCAACTAATTGTTAACGGTGACTACCACGGGAGAGATGGCTGGCTTTACCTCAATACAGTCCTGGGTGATGATAATTCGGCCAGCGATAAACTTGTCGTTAAAGGAAATACATCCGGCATAACCAGCGTCAGGGTGACAAATGCGGGTGGCTCCGGTGCCCAGACACTGAATGGTATTAAAGTGATCCATGTTGATGGACAGTCAGACGGTACATTTATTCAGGCCGGCCGAATTGTGGCAGGTGCCTATGATTATTCACTGGTTCGTGGCCAGGGTGATAACGACCGTAACTGGTATCTGACCAGCCATAAGACGGGGGGAAACTCTGGAGAAGAGCCGGGAAATAAATCGGACAATATACGACCAGAATCAGCTTCTTATACCGCTAACCTGGCTGCAGCAAACTCCCTGTTTGTCACGCGGCTTCACGATCGCCTTGGAGAAACGCAATACACAGATGTGCTGACGGGAGAGAAAAAAGTCACCAGTATGTGGATGAGGCAGGTTGGCGGGCATAACCGCTGGCGGGACGGTTCTGGTCAACTCAAAACTCAGAGCAATCGCTATATCATGCAAATTGGGGGAGATGTTGCCCGCTGGAGTGGTGATGGACTTGATCGCTGGCATCTTGGTGTGATGGCCGGGTATGGACATGACAGTAACAACACGCGTTCTTCATCTACCGGATATCGTTCTGATAGTTCCGTTAATGGATATAGTGCTGGGATATATGCTACCTGGTATGCCAATGATGAATCTCATCACGGGACTTATCTTGATACATGGGCGCAGTATAACTGGTTTAATAACGATATCAAAGGGCAGGATATTCAGAGCGAATCTTATAAGTCCAGAGGTATTACTGGCTCACTGGAGCTGGGATACACCCATAAGCTGAATGAGTTCGTAGGGGCCGGGGGTGCCAAAAATGAATGGTTTATTCAGCCTCAGGCGCAGGCAGTCTGGATGGGAGTTAAATCCGACAAGCATAGGGAAGCCGGGGGGACGTTCGTCAGCAGCGATGGAGACGGGAATATCCAGACCCGTCTGGGAGTACGGACGTATCTGAAAGGACACAGTACCGGAGATGACGGAAAGGGACGGGAATTTGAACCTTTTGTTGAAATAAACTGGCTGCATAATACGAAGGATTTCAGTACAACAATGAACGGAGTCAATGTTAGTCAGGAAGGAGCGCGTAATATTGGAGAAATAAAAACAGGTGTAGAGGGGCAAATTACCCCAAATCTTAGCCTTTGGGGTAATGTTGGTATTCAAGCTGGCGATAAAGGGTACAGCAATACAGTTGGTATGCTGGGCATAAAATACAGTCTTTAATCAGGTAAAAAGGCAGGAGAATATTCCTGCCTTATCAAGATTCTAATTTTTGTAAATAAATAGAGAAACAACGCGCTCCTACTCAGTTAGAGCTAAATAAAGCAGATTATTCAGCTAACACAGGTAAATTCCTCACTTTAATACAGAGGATTATCCTGCAATTAATGGTGTAAAAAGTCATCTCTTCACCAATGTGTAAGCGTACAGCCTGAACCGTCTGATCAGAATCTGACGAATTAGACAAAGTGGTGTCCACCAAATAAGTAATAGGAACCAAAGTGTCAGATATGCAGAAAAATGTGACTCTCAGCAGGCGAAAAGGCTGCCCTAATTTTCCTCCCGAATTTAAACAGCAGCTCGTTGCTGCCTCCTGTGAACCCGGGGCATCCATCTCAAAACTTGCTCTTGAAAATGGCATTAACGCCTATCTGTTGTCCAAATGGAGACAACAATGGCGCGAGGGAAAGCTGCTATTACATTCTTCAGAGAACCCTCAGCCACTTCCTGTGACTCTCGATGCAACTGCCGAACAGCCAGTATCGCTCGCAGAGGACCCGGAACCCCTCAGTATCAGCTGTGAGGTAACGTTCCGGCACAGGACGCTCCGCCTCAATGGAATGTCAGAAAAGAGCTACTGACTCTGCAGATACAGGAACTGAAGCGATGATCCCGTTACCTTCCAGGACCGAAATCTGGTTGGTTGCCGGGATCACCGATATGAGAAATGGCTTCAACGGCCTGGCTGCGAAGGTACAGACGGCGCTGAAAGACAATCCCATATCCAGCCATGTTTTCATTTTCCGGGGCCGCAGCGGCAGTCCGGTTAAACAGCAGTGGTCCACCGGTGACGAACTGTGCCCCTGAACAAACGGCTGGAGCGCGGGCACTTCGCCTGGCCGTCAGCCCGTGATGGTAAAGTGTTCCTTCTGCAGGAGCAGCCTAAGTGGTTGCTGACCTCCCTGACGATGCTGTAAATATCTTTATCCTGGTTGTCACAGAATAAGCCTGGTGAAATACGGACTTATGAACGACATCTCTTCTGACGACATCTTCCAGCTGAAACAGTGCCTGGCCAAACAGTATGCGCTGATCCACGCCCTGCAGGAAAAGCTGATATAGTCATATGCCAGATTGATGTGGTTCAGAACATCAAGGATGATTCGGATGTATCAAATAAAGCGCAATACGTATTATTTATACGATGTTTTGCATATTAATGTTTAATTAATTAAATTTTATATGTCATATGATTTACTTTTTTTGTTGCTTTTTTTTGGGGGTTCAGTAGCATAGATCTCCGAAGCCTTATTAATTTCAGAGTTTTTTATTAGCTCCAACTGTAATATTCAGTGCCCCCGTCCCCCATACGGGGGAGTTTTTTATCTACATTAACAACGAATAATAGGGAACTAATTTTTCAAAAAATACAAATTTAATAATATTTATAACATATGCAAGACTAAATTCATTATACTATCAAAGATTATTAGCATAAGTAAATTATATCAGGATGATATATTGCAATGTGGTTTATAAAATTTAGCATATATAATATTCTTTAATTATAGGTAGAATATGTGTGAACAAAATCATATGAATAATTCAAAAGATTATATCAACATTATTAACAACCGATATGTTATTGCATATATTAAAAAAGATAATTATGTTTACATAAATAATAGAAAAATATTTTCTTTCCTTACATCATCTCTTTTGATATGCAAATATAGTGATTATAAAAAAACTTAGTTTTGCATCATAATGACGATGTAATTTTTTTCAATCGTTCAGATATAATTAATTTTATTAGTAATTTTAAAGTAGATATAAAAAATAAAAAATCATGCAATAGTAAGGATTATGTAATCCAACCATGCGAAAGTGAGAGTGATTATGAAAAGATATTTTTTATAATTAAGAAAAATACATTTTGTATTGAAGAAAATAAAATTCTATTGATGTATCTATTATTTTTTATGTCCAAAAATATTTTTTTTAACCAATTTATTATTAATACAATAAAAGTAAACACAAAAGATATGGTGAAGATTATTATAAAACGAAATCTAAGTGTTGATGTAAATATGTACTCGGTATCAAAAGAATTATGTATAAGTACTAGCTTATTAAAGAAAAAACTAAATAAAGAGAACATATCTTATTCACAGATTTTGTTAGATTGTAAAATGGAAAAGGCAAAGGAATTGCTTTTGTATACCCATGAAAATATAAGTGGAATTGCAAAAAAAGCAGGGTATAATAGTATTTCATATTTTATATCAGTTTTTGTCAAATATTACGGAATAACACCATATAAATACAGAATGATATTTGAGCAAAATCTAGTATCAAAACTTGAAGAGTAGTTATATCAGTAATTATCCTGAATACAGGAACAATCTGTTAGCTATTATTACTGATGATATTATTTACTGAATGCAGTATCTGGTTGATCATCGTGGCAAGAAAACTCTCGATACTGCAACCATGATACTGATCATATATCAATAAGTTACAATAAAAATAGTCGGAATATGATTATAAGCTTATCTTATAAATATATATTAATTACACCAATAACAATAATCAATGTATTATTATTTTAAATCAGAATATATCTAGCACAGTGAGTGTAAGCCACTCACTAATGCCTCCTCATTTATAAATATGATTTTGACACTGGGATATAATGAAAGATCTATTCAAAATATGATATCATGACGAATCTTCAGCTTTTTATAAATCCTATTTTTTTGTAATGAAATAGTTTTAACACTTCGGCATCTGTTCTTCGATATTTGAGTAATAGTATATCCCTTTATTAAAAGTTCAAGTACTTCATACTCTGTTTCAGTTAATAACGAACATATCCATATATGGACTGTAATATTATGCCTAGTTATGTATTGTTTTATGTAGCGGATTCTTTTATTCATTTTTATATATAGATATAAAAATGTACACTAACTGGCAAACTAGTTTATACTGTTTGTATTTGACATGTTTGCTTTTTCACATAACATTAGTTTTAATGTGTTCGTCGTTGTAGGATTCAGTATAACACCAACATAGTGAAAATTATAGTCTCTTTATAATGTATTTTATTCAAAAGCGTTAAGACCTGCTACATTAATGAATGTTCTTAGTCTACAGAACCCTACTATTTCTATTAGCAACTAGATTTTATTCATTTATTTGAATATTATTGACATGCTAATGATTAATAGCAAAAATAAATTTGCATTATATTTTTTTTGCTTATTATTCAAATTAGCGCTCCTAATATTTAAATTTGACAGTGATAACAAAATGAATTATTTTATTCTTGTATACATAAACATCATGTTTGGTATTAATATGTAATTATCGGATAACAATAGAGGATAAATTATGTCATCAATAAATGGTATGATTGACCCTAATGATGTAGTGATTTTACTGATAGATCACTAAAGTGGTTTATTCAATACTGTTCGGGATGTTCCCGTTGCTGATCTTCGAAATTATGTGATAGCTACTGCAAAGGTCGCATTATTATTTAATATTCCTGTAATCACAACAGCCTCTGTCCCAGATGGTCCTAATGGACCTTTAATTCCTGAAGTCCATAAATATGCTCCACATGCTGTTTATGTCCCCAGAACAGGGCAAATAAATACTTGGGATAATCCGCTATTTGTTGATGCGGTGAAAAAGACAAAGAGAAAAACATTAATAATAGCTGGAACACTTACTAGTGTGTGTATAGCTTTTCCTGCTGTTAGTGCAGTTAAAGAAGGCTATGAGGTTTACTGTGTTGTAGATGCATCAGGAAATTGGTCAAAGATGGCCACGGATATAACTATTGCCAGAGTTGCACAGGCCGGAGCAATCCCAACAGATACTTTTGCAATAATAGCTGAGTTGATGCGAACCTGGAACAGAGCAGAAGGATCTCGATTTGCTGAAATTCTTGCGGAACATGTATGTCCAGAGTATAAGTGTCTGATCGAAAGTTTTACAAAAGCTCAGTCTGTTGTACACAATGGTCCAGAAACAAATCTGGAATATTATAAGTAATTAGGATATAAGTCAGGGATGACATAAAAATTTTTGGGATATTTGAAAGATATTACTAATTGGCTATTCACTGATGTACTATGTATACGATAGGAACATGTTTATTGGAAAAAATCTTTTCGCTTCACCACCAAAAGTGGCTGCTGAGCGATACTCTTGTTATTATACTGATTGTTTTCTTAGACATTTGAACTGGCCTATCAAAAATATCATATATTTCTAATATACCTACTTATCTTGGTGTTTTTGTGAGAAAATAGAACTATGCAAAATAAGACATGATAGAATCATATCATTAATAATATTGTGTTTTAGAATCAATGGCGATTAAATTTTCTACTTATCGGATTCCAAAAAAGCCTCATAAAATAAATATATTTCTCTGTTATAATATAATATGATCTTCCAGCAACATCAAATTGATGTAAAAGAATGCCCTTTTGCTTTAGCTTGTTCATAAGAGGATCATTGATGAATGATGATATAATTATATTGTCAGTTTTTATATAACTATCAAATACTAAAATTTCCTCATTTGATAATCGTAATAATGTTATTTGCTCTGGTAATAATAAAAAGTGTTTTTGTATCCGTACTCTAACTCTTGAAAAAATGATTGAAATTACAATAGAAACCATAAGAATAAAAAAATGGAAAAGACATGGTATTCCTATAGAAGAATTAAATAAAATAGAAAACTCGTCAGGAATCATACAGATAGAAAAACCAGCAATAATGCTCGTATACATAAATCGTTCAAGCAGCGTATTAGAAAAAAACTTATGCATATTAATAAATTCTCATTTATAATTCTCACCATATGCTATTATGGACTCTAACTGCAAAATATAGCATAATAAAGAATTGAATTGATAGTTATTTTTATCGCTCAAAATAATAAAACCCTTAAAGGGGACTCAGTCTGGATTGTACGATCCGATTAATCGCTAACCAACCAAACTGTACGATATCAATCATAGCGCCTATGCCCCGTGACGAACGACGTCTTATAAGAAAACTATTCATCAAAAATCACCACGCCCGCATGCTGGTGCAGCTTCGTGGGGGCAGTGTTAGCTCTGTCGCCAGAACACTCTGCTGTATCCGTTCATCTGGGACGATGGATTAATTGGTTTACATTACATGGGACAGAAGAACTGGTTTCCTTGCTTCTTCTAGTCGCGTACGTAAACGACCATTTGAACTGATTTGTGCACTGCTGATACAATCGGTGGAGCATTCTCCTGATGATTTTCGGCTACCTGCGTTCCCAGTGGAGTAATGATCAAAAATCAATGAGATAATTGTGTGCCAGCCACATGCGAGAACCAGATGTCGTTGGTAGCCCTCTGCACCAACGCTTTGTATACGGGGTTCGCAAAATGGCAGCAATCCACGAGAGTCAGTTTCCCCTAAAGATGTGCGAAGGGAAGGTTCTTTAATATGCACCTGTGGGGCATTATCAATGCCACCTACTATGGAGCTGTTTTTACGGCGTAAGCAAAAACACGAGTATTCTTAAATACCCGTGGGACAAGGTCCATTAGTTAGTAGTTTACAAGAACGTAAAAAGTATAACTATCAAATCAAAGCCGCGGGATGAAGTTCATATGGAATCATAAACATCAGTTTCCCTCAATATACATGTGAATCTTACTAAACATCAGAAATGTTTTAAACATAAAAATCAATCTAAATTACTGGTAAAACTTATCACGAATCACATACGAATCACAACTGGATGTGACGTTTCCGGTGGAAGAGCTAGTACACCTGTGTACCGGAGATGCTCAATGATTAAGTCTTTTGAAATTCTGGCAAACAGACTGTCCGTATGATGTGATATACGTCCCTGCGTAGGATATGACAGACCTTGCGAGTGTGCTATGTATTCTCTGCTCCGTATTTTCGCCACACGGGCGTTATGCCAAGGCAGCAATAATACATGACTGGCTGTACGACAATGCGCTCCGGACAAAGCGCGAAGCGGACAAGATATTTCTCGACGCGATGTGTGTTCTGGGTGTTCCCCGCTGGCGCAGGGTGCTGATGTATGCTGCCGTCAGGCTGTTCGGTCGGGGTAATTATGGAGAGGTACGGTATAAGCCACTGGAGAAGTGAATAAAAAAAAGCCCCGCACAGAAAAAAAGAGGGGCTGAATCAAAGCTGTTCTGAAATTAATAAGGATAGTTCACGAATCATATTACTGAATCTGAGTGAGCAGAGCAATTGTATGAATGTGATTTATTTAACTGGAATCGAGAAGGGATTTTAATTTTAATCACATATTATGACGAGCTAAAAATTAGCGTGATAATTAATGATGTGTGATATTTCTTGAATGCAAAAAAAAGAACGGGTTCCGGTAAATATCAGGAGGAAAAGGTAAAAAAAGCCCCGCGCAGCCAGCGAGGGGATCAACAGAAGACATACTCTATGCTACAGGAAGGTTATTATAGTCTGTCCATGGAGGTACTATGCTACTAAAGGTCATGTTAAGAGGCAATCCAAAGAATGAAATTTTATGTCTGGTATGCTCCATGATAATTTAAATTAATAAGGTAATTAATGTATTGATAATCAATTTAAGACAAAAAAACCATGCAGCAAACGTACTGCATGGGATATCAAATGTAAAAGAGTAGTAGTGTAGCGAAGAGATAATACAGTAAGTTACAGAAAAATAAAACAAGGTGGGGGCAACACGGTTTAAGTGAATGATTATTTGCGTCCTTCCGCAGTGATAAGGGGAGCAACAGGTTACAGTGAGGTTGAGTGTATGTGGATAAAAAAATCCTCGTCCTGTCTGAACGGGGGTGGAAATGTCAGAGATCACATTAGTTTATATTTTTATGGAGGTTACCGAAATTTATGTTACTTAATGTTTTTTGATAAGGCAATCACCTGTTCGAAAAAATAACCTGAATACAGAAAATTCATGTGTTATAAATAACTGGATTTTTATTTTGATGAAAATAATTATAAGTAAATTTATTAGCCTGTTATCATATAAAAAGCCCCATACAGATATGCTCAGTGTATGGGGAAATCGGATTATAGAATCAAAAAAGAGGTTGTGATTTTGACGTATGAATAATACTGAAAATTTTTCACGGAAGAAAGCAAAATCTTCGTAGCGTGGAATGCAAGAAATATTATAAGTGCACAGCAGTATTCAGGATTAATAAGAATCTCTCGCGTTGGGGCACTTGCCATGCCTGAATTCAGATTGCTCATAATTCACCAGTACTGCCATAAATCGTAAAAAGAACCGCAGACACGTCGCATGCAGGAACGTGCTGCGGCTGGCTGGTTAACTTTCGATAGTGCGAGTATTGAATGATTTCCAGCCGTTATTGATTTTACGTGTAAATTTATGAATAAACTACTTGTCTATTGTGGAATTTGTTTGGGGCATGTATGGGACAGAAATGTTTGTTTTGGGACATTTTGGGGCATGGTTGGGACACTATAACACATACGAACTTTGCCGAATTACATATGATATTATTTTTTAACGTATTGAATACACTAGAGAAAG
>Ga0137302_10527_pt1 | contig 16057 bp, 3 predicted proteins | sample Ramsor2O_GlcNAcB_FD_97184 | JGI IMG/M metagenome (GOLD analysis project Ga0137302, IMG submission 97184) | Mouse cecal microbial communities from Vienna, Austria - N-Acetylglucosamine amended with D2O_GlcNAcB | ecosystem: Host-associated > Mammals > Digestive system > Large intestine > Cecum... | reverse complement strand
ATTATCTTACAGGAGGAAAATTATGAATGTAGGAATTGAGGAAATTAATATTTATGGAGGCCCGGCGTATATCGACGTGGACCAGATTTTTAAAAACCGGGGGCTGGATATGGAACGGTTTGAAAATTTAATGATGGAGAAAAAATCGGTTGGGCTTCCCTGTGAGGATCCTGTTACCAACGCTGTTAATGCAGCAAAACCCATCATTGACAAATTAAGTGATGCGGAGCGAAACAGCATTGCCCTGCTTATTACGGCCAGCGAATCAGGTCTTGATTTTGGTAAAGCAATTGGGACATATGTTCACGATTATCTGGGGCTGAGCAGAAACTGCCGGATATTTGAAGTTAAACAGGCCTGTTTCGGCGGTACCGCGGCACTTCAGACAGCAGTCACTTATGTTGCATCTAATGTCTCACCGGGGACCAGGGCGCTGGTGATCGCCACGGATACGGCACGTGCGGCAGCAAAAAAAACATATGCAGAACCCACTCAGGCGGTAGGTGCAGTGGCTATGCTGGTGAGCAGCAATCCAAAAGTTATGGAGATGGATTTAGGTGCAACCGGACATTATAGCTATGAAGTAATGGACACCTGCCGGCCTCTGCCTGAGCTGGAGCTTGGCGATGCAGATTTATCCCTGCTGTCTTATCTGGATTGTTTTGAAAACAGTTTCCGCCACTATGCAACAAAAGTAGAAGGGGTAGATTTTCGATCTACTTTTGATTATCTGGCATTCCATACACCATTTGCCGGTATGGTAAAAGGTGCTCACAGAAAAATGATGCGTCAGATCAAAGGAATTAGTATGCCAGAGATTGAAACTGATTTCCAGATTCGGGTAGCTCCTTCGTTAACATACTGTGTTCAGATTGGGAATATCTATTCCGCTACTGTTTATGCCGCATTGTGCGGTGCGATCAGCAGAATCAGCGAACCCGGCTGGAAACGGATTGGTATTTTCAGTTATGGATCCGGCTGTTCCTCGGAATTTTACAGCGGACTTATTTCAGAACAGTCTGCGCAGACATTAAAAAGTATGAAAATTGATGAACAGTTAAAAAGAAGATACCATTTAAATTTTGCTGAATATGACCGCATTATTGATCTGAATATGGAATGGATGTTCGGCATTGAAAATAAAGAAATTGATCTGGAACAGTTTTATCCCATTTACGAGCATTCTATGAAAGGGCGCGGCTTGTTAAGACTCAGCAGGGTTAAAGACTATCATCGGGAATACACCTGGAGCTGATCAGAAAGGGGGGTAAAGGTCGTGGGCTTTACAACATTGTATATAGAAGAAAAAGAAGATACATTTGTGATTACGCTTAACAGGGTGGAACATCAAAACAGCATTAATATGGCGTTGCTGCAGGAGTTAAATATGGCGCTGGACATGGCCCAGGCAAAACCCAGGTGTAAGGTAGTGGTTTTGAAAGGACAGAACGGAGTGTTCTGCACCGGAATGGATTTTGATGAAGCGGTAAGGAAACAAACAGAATCCGGCTCCCGGCCTTATATGAAAACCCTCCGGCGCCTCGCTGCAATTCCCAAAATAATCGTTTCCATCGTAGACGGCAAGGTTATGGCAGGCGGTGTGGGCTTCGCGGCTGCAAGTGATTTAGTCATTGCTACATCAAGGGCACAATTCAGTTTATCAGAAGCAATCTGGGGACTGCTGCCTTCGGTGGTACTGCCTTATCTGATACGACGTATCGGTTTTCAGAGTGCCTATCGGATGACGCTCACGACCATGCCGGTGTATGCAGAAGAGGCCAGACAGCTTCACCTGGCAGATGTGGTCAGCGAAACTCCTGAGGAGACTCTGAGATTATATTTACGCAGACTGTCGAGGTTAGATGAACAAACAATTGATGATATTAAGCGTTATTTTAAAAGTATCTGGATTATCACCCAGCAGATGGAAGAGAGAGCTTCTGCGGAGACAGACCGGCTTTCGTCAGAACCGCGCGTGATCGAAAATATTTATAACTACGTAACATATGAGAAATTCCCATGGCAGAAGGAGGAATAATATGAATCTGTCAGGCCAGAGTGCATCGTTTAAAACCCTTACGGATTTATTTACCGTCAGACGTCATTCAGAAAAGGGTATTGTCTTTATTGAAGACAGACAAGATATAAAAATGACTTATGGAGAAGTTTATGAGAAGGCTTTGATATTACTTGGCGGATTGCAGGCGCTCTCTTTAAAGCCGGGGTGTGTAATGATTTTTCAATTCAGCAATAATCTGGATTTTATTATCTCCTTTTGGGCCTGTGTTTTAGGCGGTTATATTCCGATACCGCTGAGGATGGGGAACACTAAGCGGGACCTGGCAAAAGTCATCAGTGTCTATGGGACTTTGGAAGAACCTCATATTCTGACTTGTCAAAGGGATGCGAAACGGCTGCAAAAAGAAATGGAAGAATGTAAACAGCCTTTACAAGACCTTGCTGCCGGAATGATTTTAAAGGAGTCTGTCTGCAACAGCGGCGTGAAAGGGAAGGTACATCATGCAAAAGAACAGGACATTGCTCTGATCCAATTTTCATCCGGCTCAACCGGAGATCCCAAGGGTGTCGTTCTGACTCATAAAAATCTGCTTACAGATATCAGTGATATGACGGAGGCATTAAAGGTAGAACAAAACAATCAGGGATTTTTAAATTGGCAGACGCTGGCTCACGTTATGGGATTGGTTGTTCTGCATTTAAATGCAGTCTATGGTGATTGCAATAGTTATATGATGGTTCCGGAACTATTCATCAGAAATCCTGTCTTCTGGCTGAAAAAAATAACCGAGTACAGACCAAATTTTATCGGTGCCCCGAATTTCAGTATTCAATATATTTTAAGAGCGATTAATTCGAGGAAGCTTAATGATATTGATCTGTCATCTGTGAAAGCTTTGCTAAATGGTTCTGAGCCTATTTCGGTAGCAGTCTGCGATGAATTTACTGAAAAGATGAGAACATATGGTTTGGCAGATACTGCAATATACCCCATATATGGACTAACCGAATCCAGTTCCATTGTATCGTTTCATGAGCTGGGTAAAAGGTATCGTCCGGTTTATATTGATCGCCGGCTGATTAATGTCGGTCAGCATGTCCGGCCGATATCACCGGATGACGATTGTGCAGTTGCGTTTATGGAAGCCGGTTTTCCGATGACTCATTGCTCTGTCAGAATTACCGATGATCAGGGCAATATAATTCCGGAAGGAATTATCGGTCATATTGAGATCAGCGGAGACAATGTAACTTCCGGATATTATCAAAGGCCGGACATGACAAACGAGACATTCACTGCAGATGGGTGGTTGAAAACCGGTGATCTGGGGTTTTTTAACAATGGGGCATTAGTTATTACGGGGAGGAAAAAAGATGTAATTTTTATTAACGGAAACTCATATTTTCCTCATGATATTGAAAATCTGTGCGCTGGTCTGGAAAAAGAGGATTCCAATATTGTTGTTTGCGGAGCTTTTAATCAAGAGCTGCAAAAAGAGGAAATTCTCTGTTTTGTTAAATATACCGGCGGACTGCAATCGTTTATCCCTATGGCCGATCGTCTGGCCAGCCATATTGTTGACAATGCCGGAGTGGGCGTAGCTCAGATTATTCCAGTTGATGAGATTCAACGGACGGTCAGCGGAAAGGTTCAGAGATATCAGTTAAAAGAGGCCTATGTCAATGGAAAATTTGATCCTGTTATCGCCGAAATGAAACGGCTGCGTAAAGTAATCTCACGTTAATGAATGGTTTATCATTAAACTGACAGGCAGCAGAAAGGATGGATATATTGAATAACAATGGAATCGGCACGAAACCGGAGGACTGTGAAGCTCTGTATACACTTCCAGACGGTACCGTCATTCAGTGCAATAATAAATATGAAACTGACTTTTTGTATCATGAGTTATACCAGAACAATGTATATTTACAGCATGGTATTTCGATTAAGCCAGGTGATTGTATTTTTGATGTCGGAGCAAATATCGGTCTGTTCTCCCTTTTTGTTTTAAAAAATTACACTGATGTGAGTATATATGCATTTGAGCCATCAAAACAACTATGTGAAAAAATAGCATTTAATACTGGTGAATACCAAAACAACATAACCATACTTCCCTATGGCCTTTCTGATGAAAATAGAAAGGCCGTTTTTACTTTTTATCCCGATTATTCAATTTTATCAGGATTTAAAGCTGATTTTGATGAAGATCTGAAGACATTGAAATCAGGTGCTTCAGGATCGGAGCAGTTTAAAAATGCTGACTCTGAATTCGAAAAACAGATGGTTGATACGATTGCCGCTAAAAAGCTGGAACAAAAAACAGAGGAATATTGTGAACTAAAGACTTTATCCAAAGTTATAAAGGAACAGGGGATAGTTCAGATCGATCTGTTAAAGATCGATGCTGAAAAATGTGAAATTGATATATTAAAAGGAATTGAAGATCCTGACTGGGAGAAAATCAAACAGCTGGTTATGGAGCTTCACGATTCAGAAGAGGCTGATTTTATTAACGATTTACTGACTCAACACGGATTTCAGGTAACGATGGTACAGGAAGAAGATCTAAAATCCACAAATATTGTTAATGTATATGCAGAAAAAAAACAGTCCGTGGAGACAGCCGGGGCAAGAACAATCCAGATATCCGGAAATTTTACCACGGAACCTGTTTTGGAAGGATTAAATTTCTGGAAAGAAAAACTGGATATTGCTGTGCAGGCAAAATGCTGTGGATATAATCAGGTTTTCCAGGATCTCCTGAACAGAGACGGGCCGCTTTTGTTAAATCAGGACGGAACGAATGTTATACTCATTAAACTGGATGAATGGGTAAACGGCACCGACAATCTGGATAAAATCAATGATTTTATCAGAGCGCTGAATACCTATCATGACAACTGCCCGATTAATACATTTTTAGTACTTTGTCCTTCTGCTTCAGAAAAAGAATTGTGCCGGCAGGCGGAAGAAATGATTGTAACTGCAGTGAAGCAGTTAAAAACAGTGTCCTTAATCAATGCCCGGGATTATCACGAAGATTATCAGGTTATCAATGTTTTTGATCCGGTCAGCAATGAAATAGGACATATTCCTTACACTTTTTCTTATTATCATTTCCTTGCCACACTGATTTTCAGACGAATTTATACGGCCTGTATCAAACCGATTAAAGTAATTGCCGTTGACTGCGACAATACTCTATGGAACGGGATCTGCAGTGAAGACGGGGCAGAACATGTAAACGTCACCGGAGCCGCAAAGCAGCTTCAGGAATATTTAAAGAAACAAATTAAATTGGGTTTTCTGGTGGTATTGTGCAGTAAAAATAATGAGGAAGATGTGTGGAAAGTCTTTGATAACAGGCCGGATATGGTTTTAAAGAGATCAGATATTACTGATTATGAGATCAATTGGAATCCAAAGTCTGAAAATATAACCGCTTTAAGCAGACGATTAAACTTAGGTCTGGATTCCTTCCTGTTTCTTGATGATAGTCCGTTAGAATGTGCCGAGGTAAAAACCAGCTGTCCGGAAGTATTGACGGAAGTCTGGGATCCGCTCGTGGATGCGGCATCATTTTTCGTCCATAACTGGTATCTGGATCATTTTGAAGTAACTGAAGGGGACCAGATCAGACAGCAATTCTATCAGGATAACGCACAACGGGAGAAGCTTAGAAAAACCAGTTACAGTTTTCAGGAGTTTTTAGAAGAGCTTAATTTACAGGTAAAAACTGAGCCTTTGGCTGAAACTAACAGATCCCGCATACACCAGCTATGCATGAGAACCAATCAATTCAATTTCAATACCAATCGCTATTCAATAGAACAATTGACCGCCCTGATGACTGACGAACAGGCTGCCACATTTTGTGTCAGTGCTTCAGACCGCTTTGGCGATTATGGGCTGATCGGTTTTGCAGCGGTCAGGACATTGCCGGACTTTGAAGTGATAGATTTCCTGCTGAGCTGCCGGGCGATGGGGCGGGGGATTGAGAATCAGATTATGAAACAGATCGCCGGGCTGGCGGCCCAACTGCAATCAGAGTCAGTTTTTATCCATTTCTCAGACAGTGGGAAAAATGCCCCTGCACATGACTTTTTGGAAAAAATAGGAAGCAGTTGCCGGACTGACGGTGGATATCGTTTTTCGTCCGGACAGCTTTTGGCATTATGTGATCATTATCAGGAACAGGAAATGGTCCATTCCGAAGTAAAGCCTGCTGTTAAATCTGCTGTCATTACTGCAGATTACTTAAACAGCAGAGAACAGATGCTGGAACAACTGTTCCTGCGTTTGTGTACGGCAGAGAAAATTTCCCGGGAAATTGAAAAGTCACGGCTGCGCACCAACATGACAATGGAAATGCCGCAGGCAGATGGATCCGCGGTACAGTCAGCTGATTACCAGGACTGCATTAAAGCAGCTTTTTCAAAAGCTTTAGGATATTCCATAAAACAATTAGATGAAAATGCGGAAATTAATCAATATCTGCAGGCGGATTCCTTAAAGATTGTAGAAATAACCTCGATTCTGCATCAGACATATCCAAATATCAGGCCGACTATATTATTTGAATTCCGTACAATAAAAGAAATTGAAAACTATATAAAGTCAACCGATACGGTCGGTTCATCTGTAAAAGAAATGAGAATTGAGCCCGGCTGTATTGACGATCATGCCGATACGGATATTGCAATCGTCGGAATAAATGGAAGATTTCCAGGAGCCGATGACATAGATACATTCTGGAGTAATCTGGAAAAGGGGATCTGTTCAATAGATGAAATATCTCCCCAGCGCTGGAATTTAGAGCGCTATTTTGATTCCCGGGGCGGAGTTGGTAAGACCTATTCAAAATGGGGAGGCTTTTTTAAAGAAGTAGACCGGTTTGAGGCCTCTTTTTTTCAGATTTCTCCTAAAGAAGCCGAAACGATGGACCCACAGCAGCGTATAATGCTGGAATTAGTGTGGGGATTATTGGAGGATGCCGGCTATACTCCACAGAATGCGGACCGCAATACCGGAGTTTTTCTTGGAATGATTGCCAGTGATTACGCCAGCCTGACAGATCAGAATATTCTGCAGGGAGGGGAGGGGTACCGGAATGCTGACCATTACCAGGTACCGAACCGGATTTCTTACTTTTTTGATTTTCACGGTCCCAGTATAGCTGTTGACACCGCCTGTTCCTCATCTGGTACAGCAATTCATCTGGCTTGCAATAGTCTGATAAACGGAGAAACAACTACTGCAGTAGCCGGGGGAATTAATCTGTTTCTGCATCCCGGAAGATATATTCAGTACTCACAGATGCAGGTACTGTCCCCGGACGGATGCTGCCGGCCTTTCGGAGATGGTGCAAAAGGAACTGTCTACGGAGAAGGCGCAGCTGTTATATTGTTAAAAACTTATCAGAAGGCGATAGCAGACAAGGACCACATTTATGCCGTGATCAAAGGATCAGGTGTCAATTCAGGTGGAAAAACCAATGGATTTACGGTTCCGAATCCTGTCTATCAGGGTCAGCTGATTTCAGATGTGCTGAAAAAAAACCATATAGATTCCCGCAGTATCACTTATGTAGAAACGCATGGAACCGGCACCGCGCTGGGGGATCCCATTGAGATTCAGGGTCTGGCCGACGGCTTTAGTGCCAATAACAGTGCATGGAAGGAGCGCCGGCAGGAGTGTGCGATTGGTTCATTAAAAGCAAATATCGGCCATTTGGAATCCTGTGCGGCGGTAGCCTCAATCATTAAAGTGGTGCTTCAGATGAAATATGGATATCTGGTGCCTTCATTAAATTCTAAGGTGCTTAATCCTTATATTTTATTTAAGGATACTCCATTCGTTGTACAGCAGCAGCTAAAAGAATGGAATCGTTTACCGGCGGATGATCGTGGCCGGTTATCTCTGCCCCGGCGTGCCGCAGTCAGTTCCTTTGGAGCCGGCGGAGTTAACGCTCATTTTATCCTGGAGGAATATACCGGTAACACAGATGTGAAAGATGAAAATATCCAGACCGATTACCTGTTTATTTTTTCTTCCACGGAGGAATGTAAATTAGAGCGGTATCTGCGGAGATTTATTAAGTGGATTGATGCACATCCTGCTGATCCTGGTCAGATTGCCTATACCTTGCAGATTGGCCGGACTGCGCTGCAGAAGCGGCTGGCAGTTGTGGCCAAATCGACTGCAGAACTGATCAGTAAGCTTAATTGTGTGCTGGATGGAGTGACAGGAATATCTGGGGTATTTACAGATGACGGCAATAAAGGGACAAGCCAGCCGGATGCGCGGTTTATACAAAATATGATGGCCGAAAAAAACCTGGAAGCCCTGGGATCGCTGTGGGTAAATGGAGCAAAAATTGACTGGGCCGTTCTTTATCCGGACTGGCATGATCAGAAAATACCATTGCCCGGATATGAGTTCACCGGATCAAGATATTGGATTTCAACAGCAGTCCCTGAGGCCAGTGTGATTCATCCGATGCTGGATGTAAATATTTCACCAATCAGCGGTCTTTGCTTTAAAAAATCCTTATATCCGTATGAAGAATTTTTCAGAGATCATATCATCAATGGAAGTACAATCTTACCAGGAATGTCATTTTTTGAATTTATCAGAGCTGCCCTAATGACTTCGGTGAAATTGCAGCCACAAATTGAGTACCATAATATTGTCTGGATCCATCCACTTATTGTCAGTGATAAAAGGGATGTTTATTTAAAGCTGACTCCGAAAGGGGAAAATGATCATCTGCTGGAAGGTCTGCTTTTTGATCCGCAGGATCATACGGAATATGCAAAATGTAAGATCAGCTGGACTGGGGAAGCGGTTCCGGTCACTGCGGCACGGGACATTTCTGGTTTGCGCCAGAATCATTCCGGAGTTGTTTTAAAAGATGAGTGTTACCGCATTCTGAGCACTTCCGGTTATGAATATGGAGCATCGTACCAGGTGATTGAACAACTTTCCTATAACAGTCAGCAGGTCATGGCTGCACTATGCTTAAATACGGCAGTTCAAAAGGATATATTGCTTCAGCCGGCACTTTTAGACGGAGCACTGCAGGCTGTGACGGTGTGGGATGCTAAGGTAAACGGAATCAGAAAATATCCAAGGGTTCCTTATACCGTAAGGCAGGTATCTGTTTTCCGGCCATTGCCCAGTCGATGCTATGCAATTGCAACAAGATCGGCTGACGGTCAGGATCTGGAAAAATACGACTTAGAGCTGGTGGATGAAGCAGGCCGGATGCTGGTCTCAATTAGAGAATATTATCCCCGGGAATTATATCAGCAAAAATCATCAGACCATTCTGATAAAATGCTGGTCAGCACGATATTAAAGCAAAAAGAACTGCCGTATGCACAAATAGTGCCGGAATCAAAAAACTATCTGGTTTTTGATCTGGATGAAACATTTACCGCACTATTAAAAAATAAATATCGTAATCTTAATATTGTTCTGGTGCTGCCGGGATCTCAGTTTTCAGAAAAAGACAGCTGCTGTTATCAGATTAATCCTGATCACCCGACAGATTATGATCTGCTGGTCAATGCCTTGGAGATGCAGAATTTTGAACCGGAAGTGGTACTCCACTTCTGGTCAGGCAAATATCATCGTCTGGCATCTGAGCTGTTAGGTGATCAGCTTTCGTTTAGTGTCTATTCAGTATTATCACTGTGCCAGAAGTTATCCATCAAAACAGAGCCAAAAGATGTTCGGTTTCTGTATTTTTATGGCAGTGATGAAGATGGCGGTCAGCCACAGTATTCAGCTGTTGCCGGAATGCTCAAAACCATTCTCAGAGAGCAGAACCGGATGTCTTTTAAAACCATTGACTGCGGATTGCAGTACGAAGATCAGCAAAAACGTCTGGCAATTCTGTCAGCGGAATTAACTGGGGTACCTGAATTAAATCTGTCTGAGGTTTTTTATAAAAAAGGGGTGCGATACCAAAAAGAGATTCTGCTCCAGCCATTTATCCCTTTGACAGAAGTAAAAAAGATCCATGGTTCTGCTGACCGAATGGTCGTTCTCATTACCGGCGGCAGCGGCAGACTGGGCTGGCTGTTTGCCGAGTATTTTGCTAAAAAGCAGCCGACTACCATTATTCTCACCGGAAGGACGGAATTCAGCGATAGTATACGCGAGAGAATTGTTAAGTTAAAAGCTCTGGGATCCGAGGCAGTATACATATCCGCCGATATTTCATCACCAACAGAGACGGCCAGGCTGATTGCCGATGTAAAAGAACGGTATCAAAAAATAAACGGGGTGATCCATGCAGCCGGAATAATCAAAGATGCTTTGTTGATTAACAAACGGCTGGATGATTTTAAATCTGTTATTGGACCTAAGATAATGGGAACCATCTGTCTGGACCAGGCACTCAGCAAAGAAGAACTGGACTTTTTTGTTCTTTTTTCTTCAACTTCATCACTGGCAGGGCACCTGGGCCAATGTGATTATTCCTATGCCAATCGATTTTTGGATGATTTCGCCTTGTATCGGGAGCAATTATGCCGTAATGGTGAACGTTATGGGAATACCATATCAATTAACTGGCCGTGGTGGGAAGACGGCGGAATGGGGCTTAATGAGGCCTCAGTGAACAGATTAAAAAAACAGTATGGTTTTTCAGGTATGTCAAATCAGACTGGTTTCAGTCTGTTCGAGTATGCTCTGACGTCGGATGAAACTAACATAGGTCTGTTTATCGCAGATGCCTCGCTGCTTCAAAGGTATCTGACAGGAAATTCACCGCTCAAAGAAGAGTCAGTTTCCTCAGGTTCCGGCAGCAGCGATATACAAATGTGCCTGATTAATGACATCAGTTCAATGATCAGCACAATTCTTAAGCTTCCTCCGGAGCAGATTGATGAGCAGATTAATTTCAGTCAGTTTGGATTTGATTCAATTACATTTACACAGTTAGCCGACTGCCTCAATAAAAAATATCATATTGACCTGTCACCGGCTGATTTCTATGAATATAAAAACTTAAAGCAATTGTCAATGTTTTTATGGGATGAACACAGCCAGAATCTGATCTCATTTTATGAGGACTACGAAAGCTGCCAATCCCAGCAGGAACCTGATAGTTATTCCGGGTATGACGATTTTGTAACAGCGGGTCCAATGGCAGAATCCAAAAAAAATTATGCCGCAGTTATCGGCATCGGCTGTATTTTCCCAGGCTCAAAAAACCCGGAAGAATTTTGGAATCATCTGAAAAACGGAGATAGTATGATCACTGCAGTTCCGGCAGAACGCTTAAATCAATATCGTCCTCAATGGGGTGGTTTCTTAACCGATGTAGATAAGTTCGATGCGGAGTTTTTTGGTATTTCACCGCGGGAGGCTGCTTATATGGATCCGCAGCAGCGAATTTTACTTGAAACGGTTTGGAGCACTTTAGAAGATGCAGGATGTAATCCTGATGATCTGGCCGGCAGCAAAACTGGAGTATTTATCGGTGCGTCATTAAAAGATTATGATGAGCTGATAATTCAGTCAAAGATAGAGGCTGATCCTTTTATGGCCGGCGGGGTTAATAATTCTATCCTCGCTAACCGGATTTCTTATGTGCTGGACTTACATGGACCCAGTGAAGTGATTGACACAGCATGTTCCAGTTCACTGGTAGCTATCAAACATGCGGCAGCGAGCATTGAAAGCGGAGAATCCGAACTGGCTATCGCAGGTGGTATTAATATTATTCTTACACCGAAATTCCACCAGATATTTGAAAAAACCGGAATGTTAAGCAGCAGCGGAAAGTGCAGTACCTTCGACCAGCAGGCAGATGGATATGTAAGAAGCGAAGGAGTGGGGGTGCTGTTGTTAAAGCCTCTGTCGCGGGCGGTACAGGATCGGGATCAGATATACGGAGTCATTAAAAGTGTGGTGGAAAATCATGGCGGCCGCGCACAATCGTTAACGGCCCCAAATCCCACCGCACAGGCACAGTTAATTAAAGATGCCTATACATTATCGCAGATATCAGTAAATTCTATTGATTATCTGGAGACCCATGGTACCGGGACCAGGTTAGGAGACCCTATCGAAATTAATGGTCTGAAAGAGAGCTTTCGTGCCCTGACAGCGGATGCGGCTCAACCTGCTGTTAAAACACCGTGGTGCGGGATCGGCTCGGTAAAAACAAATATTGGTCATTTGGAAGCTGCTTCCGGAGCAGCAGGTGTAATTAAGGTACTTCTGTCGATGAAACATGAAGTAATTCCTGCCAGTATTCATTTTAAACAGTTGAATTCCCATATCCATTTAGAAGGTTCTCCTTTTTATATCGTAGATCAGCCAAGATTATGGCCGCATAAAGATAATATACCGCGGCGTTCAGGAGTTAGTTCATTTGGTTTTGGCGGAACCAATGTCCACCTGATTTTAGAAGATTACATTCCTGAGGACATGGATACCGGGTATCTCTCCGGGGAGAAGCCACAGTTGTTTGTTATTTCTGCAAAAGACAAAGAAAGGCTGATTGAATCTGCGAAACAGATTTATTCATATCTCAACCGAAGATTTCAGGATAAACAGCAAGATGCCGGAGTTTTTTCGGAATTCACATTAGAAAACATTGCATACACTTTGCAGACAGGACGTAAAGCAATGGAAAAGAAAGCTGCTTTTATTGCCGGAAGTCGGGAGGAATTGCTGGCTGCTTTGAAAAAACTTTCTTCTGGTGAGGATTGCTGCGGACTCTATGATAATAAAATAAAGGAAAATGAACCGTTTAGTGAACCGGATTCGGAGTGGAAGATAAAGCTGCAGCAATATGCTGCCAGATGGCTGGAGGGAAACCAGGTTTCATGGAACGAACTTCATCAGGGTTCGGCGGCAAAAAAAATATCCCTGCCGGCATATCCATTTAAAAAAATCAGGCATTGGCTGCCACAGCAGGCTGAGGTAATTGCCGACCGCTCTTTTACTGGTGAGGAATTCTATTTGACCGGACATATTATTCACAATCATAAGGTGATGCCTGGAGTTATGTATATTGAGACTGCGCTGCAGACGGCGAAAACTGCTTATGGTAAAAAATATAATGTGATTCGCAATATCATCTGGTCCCAGATGTTAAGCAGCTCAGATCAGTCATTTAAGATTCGGACTGTGCTCAAAGAACAAAGTGGTCAGATAACTTATAAGATCTTAAAGGATCAGCACCTGTCTCAGAATCTTCTCTGCTGCCAGGGAATTTTATCTGCAGAGACGTTAAATCAGCCGGCTGTGAACCGAAAGTCCGATCTGGACAGAATGACCGGCAGTGGGTTTGACCAGGTTAATAAAGAGGTATTTTATAATGCATTTGAAATTGACGGTACCGGATATTTTGGCGGTATGCGTCCAGTGGAACGGATGTGGCATAAAGGGCCGGAAGCGTTATCTTTAATCCGTCTTCCTGAAAAAATAAGGGATACTTTTGATGCTTATCTGCTGCATCCTTCAATTATGGATGGAGCACTGCAGACAGCTTTCGGTCTGATTGACGGCAGGACCTGGTCAGCAAAGGCTCCTTATCTGCCATTTACTGTGCGTGAAATAAGAGTTTATCAGTCTTTTTCAAGCGAGTGCTATGTCTATGCAAGACTTTGTGATGATCGTCCAGGTAACGGACAGGATTATTTTGTTTGTGATATCGTTATCACCGACCCGGATGGTTTCATATTGGCTGAAATTGATGAATATTGTGCCAGGTCTTTAAATTTTTCTGATAATATCAGCTCCATGAAGGTCTCTCTAGAGTCTGCCGGAGTAATTAGCTGTACGAGAAAATGGAAACAGGCGAAACTCGATATGGAGACAGAAAGTCCGTCTGATACTGAAGCGCAGCAGTCCCTTCTGATGGTTAGTTCGAGACCGGAATATTGGCATGCTTCTGGTATTTTTGATAACGGAAGCAGAAGGTGGAAGACGGTCGATATCATTGCGGATTTAAAGGATCTTAAAGTACAGGAAACAGCTCTGCCCGATGTTGTGATCTATGATTTCATTGCGCCGCCGAAAGAACCTCAGAAGCTCAACTTTCAATGGCCAATCCTCTTTGCCCGGACTGTTTTTTCCGTGACTCGGGAATTACTTTTAAACAGGCCGATAAAAACTATCACAAATATCATACTGTGTCCGCTGGAAGAAAGTCTCAGCTTTTGTGCAATGCTGGAGGAAGCGGCAGTCTCAGCATTAAATGGGTTTGCCCGAAGTGTGGAATGGGAGAAAAGCAATTTCTATTTTAAATCTGTTAAAATCAGCCGGCAGGTCAGCCGTGGCAAACTGGAAGAAATCCTGTTAAAAGAGCTGCCGCTGATGGATTATTGTGAAATTAAGTATGAAAATGAGCTGCGTTTTGCCAATCTGACTGAGCCGGTTGAGAGCTTTAAAGAAAATGAACTGGTACAAACCGGCGGTTTCCGGAACAATGGCACTTATCTCATTGCAGGCGGCATGGGTGGTGTAGGAAAGACAGTTGCTACCTATCTGGCCCGGAATTATCAGGCCAGTCTGATTTTGATCGGACGCAGTCCGGAGGGACCGGAACAGAAGCAATTTTTAGCCCGGCTTGGTCAGTATGGAGGCAGAGGCATCTATATTCAGGGCAATTTAGCCAGTGCTGCCGATATGAAGAAAATAAAGGATCTCATAAATCAGAATGGGTTTCAAATAAACGGCATTTTAAACTGTGCCGGGAATTTATCCGATCAGCAGTTAATTTATATGGAGACAGCAAGCTGTGCGGAAGTGATTGATCCTAAAATTCAAGGTACCATCAATCTGGATCTGATGTCACAGGAGATGGACTTAGATTTCTTTTTGATGTTTTCCTCTGTCTCAGCCATTTCCGGAAATGCCGGACAGACCGGTTACGCCTTTGCAAACCGCTTTCTTGATGAATTTTCAGTGATTCGCGAACGTCTGCGGGCGGCTGGTAAAAGAAGCGGCAAAACGATTGCGTTAGGCTCACCTTACTGGAAAGACGGAGGGATGGCCATGCCGGAAACGGCAATTAAATGGCTGGCCCGGGATGGGGGACTGCTTCCGGCAGAAAACGAACTTTGCCTTAGCATGTTAGAACATGCAGTTGTAAGTAATGAACACTATATCGGATTTTTATATGGTTACAAAGATAAACTCCTGAACTGGCTGGAACATGCTGTTAAACAGAAATCTAAGGATCGGCTCAGTGTTTTTGACAACAGTACCGGAACTGCTGATACCCAATGGCAGGCTCAATTCCAAATGGAGTTTTATCAAATGATTACCAGATTATTGCAGCTGCCGGAAGGTAAGTTAAAACCAACTGACTATTTTGACCAGATCGGCATGAATTCACTGTTATTTATGGAATTTTCAGATGAGATTCACGAGCGCTTTAAGCTTGATGTTCTGCCCTCCGCATTTTTTGAATTTAACAGCCCTGAAGATGCTGCCGCCTATCTGTTAAAAAAATATTCTTATGAGCTGCAGCAATGGTATCAGAACAAGATTATCTGTTCTGAACCGGCCCCAGTGCCATGTGACAGCCAGCCTGAAGATGTCTTTACCGGTTCTCATCAGACGCAGCCCCATAATCAGAACATTCAAAAGATTGCGGTGGTAGGCATGGCTGGAGTGTTTCCCGGATCAAGTACAGTAGATGAATTCTGGGATAATATTTCTGAAGGAGTTGACTGCATTACCGAATTGCCTGCCGGACGGATAAAAGACTTTGGTTATCAGCAGGAAGCGGATAAAAGCCTTAATGACATTTGTGCTGCAAAGGGCGGTTATCTGACTCATATCGATCATTTTGATGCAACTTTTTTTGGTATCTCCAACAAAGAAGCAAAATTTATGGATCCGCAGCAGCGGATCTTTCTGGAAACTGTGTGGGCCGCAATTGAAGATGCCGGATACAGGGCTTCCGATCTTTCGGGAACACAGACCGGTGTCTATGCAGGTGTTGCAAATTCGGATTATTATGATGTAGTCCTGGATGCACAGACCGGTATGGATGCT
>Ga0137302_10524_pt1 | contig 16354 bp, 16 predicted proteins | sample Ramsor2O_GlcNAcB_FD_97184 | JGI IMG/M metagenome (GOLD analysis project Ga0137302, IMG submission 97184) | Mouse cecal microbial communities from Vienna, Austria - N-Acetylglucosamine amended with D2O_GlcNAcB | ecosystem: Host-associated > Mammals > Digestive system > Large intestine > Cecum... | reverse complement strand
CACTAATCTGTCAATCAGTCTGAATAATGGGATATACTCCATATCCGGCAAATTCAATGGAAAACAGATTTCAAAAAAGGTGAAAAGTAAAGGTAAGCCGTGGTATCAGAACATAGCCTATAATGCGGGATTAACTCTGAAAAATGGCAGGTCTGTGGAATACGAATGTTTTCGCCCCGACAACATGAAGCTCTATACCATGTCGGCAGCAAAGAAAGGAAATGAGAAATTAGACGGAAAGAATGCAGTAAGAATCGAAGTCAGTCTTACCGGCTTTATGTCTGCTTTCTGGAGCTGTGATTATTACTTTGACACGAGTTCTCTGATGTTTGTAGGCTATAAAGGCGTAAATGGAGGCTCCGGAACACCTGAAACAAAAATATCAGTCGCAAGATGAAAACAATAATATTCTATCGTTCCTCATATAGAGGAAACACGTTGAAGATTGCACAAAGCATGGCAAATACCCTCTTTGCCGAATTGGTATCTATCGACAGCAATCCGTCAATCGACCTGTCGGATTATGACCTTATTGGCTTTGGCTCCGCGATAAACTTTGCCGCTCACGATATACGACTTCAAAGATTTGTTTCAGGTCAATATCTTAAAGGTAAAAACGTGTTCGTATTTTCCACCCGTTGCAGACCTTTCTTGGGGGCATATCATAGCCCCCTCAAAAAAATCATAGAGAGGAAAGGTGGAATTATAGTTGGCGAATTTTCCTGCCGAGGATTTGACCGCACCGGACCGTGGGTTATTATGGACGGCTACAATAAATCCAGACCGAATGAACGGGATAGGTTCAAGGCAAGACTATTTGCGGAAAAACTTCGATGGAAGTTGCATCCGTTGGCTTTTATCTATAAAGATCCGGTTACCGGATATTCGGAGAGCGTACCGATACGCCGTAAAAATTCAGATATAGTAGCCGGTAATAAGGTGGTGTTTCTCAATACTTCTACCTGTATAAATTGCGGGAAATGTATAAAGGTTTGTCCGATGCACATATTCGCACGAAGAGATACGGTTTTACCGACTGACGAGAAAAATTGTATCCAGTGCCGGTTATGCGCTGACAACTGTCCGACTTCTTCAATATATATCCATGAATCGTTCTTAAATGGATTGCGGATAGCTCTCAGAGAATCTTTCAGCGATAAATTGCAGAACAGTTATAATGCTGAAAATAATCAGTATTAGGTCTTTTCCACCTAACACAAGATGTCCGCTTTTTACTATCACAGGCTACGATGTCGCTGTAATTTTGCAGCGTACTAATTAAATAATAAAAAGTATGATTGCATTTTTTGAAATCCCCACCAATGACTTCGACAAGTCGGTGGCGTTCTATCAGGCACTCTTCGGCGAAAAGCTGGAAGTGTCGCAGTTCGGCGACGAGAAAATGGCCTGTCTTATGAAAGACGGCAAGAGTGTTTGCTCAATCTCCTCGGCCCCCTTGTTCCCCGGTTTCTCACCCTCTAACGGAGGCGTGTTGGTGTATCTCCAGACAAAAGATTTGGATGCCAGCATGAAAACTGCATTGGATAACGGCGCGACGCTCGTAACTCCCAAGACCAAGATTCAGGTTGACGGTTGGGGTTACTTCGCTATCATCGCCGATCCTGTCGGCAACCGCATCGGGCTTTATGGCGACAAGTAAAGAGCCGAAAACGTAGGTTACAGTGGAGAGAACTACTCGGTTTTCTCCACTATCCGTATCTATAATCAATTTTTTCTGCCCGATTATTTTGTTGTCTAAAATAATTAGACTACTTTTGCATTATCAAATAGTCTAATTCAATTAGACTATATAAAATGGAAGATATGAGGCCATTAACAGAAAGAGAAGAAGAAGTGATGAACTTCTTTTGGGAAAGCGGGGCACTCTCGGTTCGGGATGTCGTTGCCCTTCACAATGAGCCGCGTCCAAGCCGGACTACGGTAGCTACATTCGTGAAATTTCTTGAACAGAAAGGCTATCTCGACCACAAGGTTGAAAGCTCAGGCTTCATATATTTCCCAATAATAGAGCGGGAAGATTATTGTGGACAAAATCTGAAGAGTGTCATTAGGCGGTATTTCGACAATTCCATTCAGAATGTTGTGAACTTCCTGATTAAAAGCGAGGAATATAGCGATGAAGAGGCTAAGGAAATAATATTGCAAATATCTAACAGAGGAAAGGAATAACAATGGCAGGCATATTCTTGGCATATTCATTATTGGCAAGCACCCTCCTGATTGTAGTCTGGGCGGTGTACAAATGCGTTCTTGCCAATACCGGATGTTTCCGGTTCAACAGGATATTGTTGTTGTCCTGTATAACGCTTGCTTTCGTTTTTCCTATCTTCATACTTAATTCCTTTTGGGTTGCGGATATTATGGTGAATAATATTGAAATCGCTTTTAATCCGGTCGAGATTGCCTATATAGCCAATACGGTATCAGAGCAAATCACTCCGATATGGGATTATATAGTCACACTTTTCCTTATAGGGGTTATTGTCATGATTCTCTATTTCCTCGTTTCACTGGTACGGTTGGCACTGTTCATTCTCAAAGGTGAGCACATAAAACATGATGACTGCCGCATTATACTTCATCGCCATAACAGCGTCGCCCCGTTTGCATGGTGCGGATATATCATGATGCCAAGACGTGACTGGTACGAGTTCGGGCAGATGATAGTATGCCATGAAAAAGCGCATATAGAATGTCGCCATTGGATTGACTTGCTTTTTATGCAGGCAGCGATTATTATCACTTGGTATTGTCCTGCTATATGGCTTCTGCGCAATGAACTTCATACCCTCCATGAGTATGAAGCCGACAGCCGTGTGCTTGCATCGGGCGTAAAACGAGAGGAGTATCAGATGTTTCTAATAAAAAAGACAGTTGGAGCAAGGTTCGCAACTCTTTCCAACTGTCTCAATCACAGTTCACTTAAAAAACGTATAACTATGATGTTATCAAGCAAACCGACAGGCAAAGCCCGTGTGCGTGCCTTTGTCATGGTGCCTGCAATGGCACTCGCGTTAATCGGTCTGGCCACCCCTGCGGTGTCAGCAGTAATCAACGAGGTATCTGCCGCTACGCCGGTGGAGGATCTGCGTTACAAAATTAGCGAAAAATCCGATTCCACTATTCGCGTGACAGAAAGAAATTCAGATGTTGTGGTGACAGAGAAGGAGGATGCCGCAGATGCCGTGCCATTCATCAGGACAGAAACCGCCCCCAACTTCCCCGGCGGTAAGGACAAACTTATAGCATTCATCAATGAAAACATCTCCTTCCCGGAAAACGCATATACTAATGGCAGCCTCGATATGGATGCTGTGGTGCAGTTAACCATTGCAAAAGACGGAGTTGTAAAGGATGCCCACATAGTCAAAAGTTCAGGCAAGACACTTGACACTGAAGCCCTACGCGTGGCTCGTATGCTTCCAAAGTTCCATCCCGGACTAAACGGCGGACTCCCCGCCGAATCAAGCTATACACTGGCTTTCAATTATTCTATCAACAAACAGTAATAGAGCAGCCGAAACAAGCATATAAATCTGATACTTGGAGTATGCCGTATTTTTCAGTACGGCATCTCCTGTATCGGAATAAATTAGTAAAAATGCAGGAAACATCACAAGAAAAATATCGTCAGTTACAAGCAGCACCAATCGGAAAGTTGTTGCTTCAATATTCTATACCGGCCATAATCAATATGGCGGTCGTTTCTCTATATAATCTTATAGATAGCATTTTTATCGGGAATGGAGTCGGGGCATTGGCAATTTCTGGCCTTGCTGTCACTTTCCCGATTATGAATTGTATCATAGCATTCAATACGCTCATCGGAATTGGCGGAACAACGCTGACCTCTATCAGTTTAGGACGCGGACAATATGAAAAAGCAACTGACATTTTGCATAATGTAGTGATTTTAGGAATTGTAATCAGTTTTCTGACCGGTTGGATTATATTTCTCAATCTGGATGTCATACTTTACTTTTTCGGAGCAAGCAAATCAATACTCCCTTATGCGCGAGAATACATTGTAATAATGCTATTCGCCAATCCGATAACATTTCTGTTTTTAAGCCTTAATAACTTGCTTCGAGGTAATGGATTTCCTCGCAAATCGCTGGAATCAACCTTAATGACAGTTGGATTAAACCTGATATTGACACCAATATTCATATTTGTGTTGAGACTGGGTATCAAAGGAGCTTCTATATCCACCGTGTTATCGCAAATTGTGGGACTTTTATGGGTAGTAAGGCTCTTTTGCCTTAAATTCAACAAGGTACATTTTCAACGTAAATACTTCAAATTCAACTTCCAATTATCAGGAGAAATCATGAAGCTGGGGACACCTCCGTTCATACTGAATCTTTGCACGGCATCCATAACTATTGCGCTTATAAATAGAATGGGATTTTATGGCGGGGATTTTGCCGTGGGCTCATACGGTATTGTTAGCCGCATCTATATGCTTTTCTCAATGGTGATTATCGGTTTATCTATCGGGATGCAGCCCATAATTGGATACAACTTCGGAGCCGGTCTGACAGAACGGGTTGACAAAGCTATGAACACCGGGTTGACAATAGCTTTTGCTTTCATGTTCTCCATGTTTTTACTGTGTGAAATAGCAGCCGACCCAATAATACGGTTGTTCTCCAACGAAATTGCATTGAAAGATATTGCAATAACAGGTCTTCGTGTCTGTGCATGGACTTTTCCTGTTATGTCCATGCAAACTACGATAACGAACTTTTTCCAGTCTATTGGCAAGCCGAAAACATGTATTATCTTGTCGTTCATACGCCAAATAGTATTTTTAATTCCCCTCATATTTCTGCTGCCTGAGATATTTGGTTTGGGGCTTGACGGAGTCTGGCTAAGTATTCCTTTGGCTGATTTTATAGCCTGCATTTTAACGGTTGCAGTATATATGCGGTATAAACGTCAGCAAGAGTTAACGATAAAAATGATTTGAACGAATAGAATTAAGACAATGGATAAATCATTAGAACGACGGATGGCCCAAGTGCTTGAACGGTGCGAGGATCTTGTTCTCGCATCTGTTGATGGTGACGGATTTCCCCGTCCCGTGCCTATGTGCAAAATACATTCTGCCGGAATCAACGAGATATGGGTCTCAACAGGTGCAGATTCAGTCAAATTCGCCCAGTTCATGAATAACCCGAAAGCGGGGCTATGCTATTTTGAAAAAGGTCGGTCGATGGTAATGACCGGTTTGGTGAAAATAGTTACTGACGATAAGAAACGTAAAGAACTTTGGGAGGAATGGATGTATCGTCATTATCCACAAGGTCCGACAGACCCCAACTTTGTGTTGCTACGTTTTATAGGCGAATCCGTTACCGTCTGGTATGAAGGAGAGTTTGTGCATGAAATCATTTAGAAAACTTTGAATATGAAAAGTATAACAGCAGATAGAAACAAGATTGCCCCATGCGGGCTGAACTGTGCTGTGTGCAGCGAAGCACTGCGAAAAGAAAGTCCTTGCGTTGGTTGCCGGAATGAGGGTTACAAAGGTGAGTATTGCGCTAATCTGTGCAAGATTGTAAAGTGCGAAATACGGAAAACACTGCCGGACGGCTTCTGCGACAGATGTCCTCAATATCCGTGCAGGGAGATTGTCGATAAGGAATGTTGGTATGCCAACGCCTATCCAATGATAGAATCGCTTATGGGCAATCTCGCCTTTATCGAAGAAAATGGTATTGAAAAATTCCTGCAAAGAGAAAAGGTTCGTTGGACTTGCTCCGATTGTGGAGGGTGTATATCGGTTCATGACGGTGTATGTTATGGCTGTGGTAAAAACTATACAGATAGAAAACATTGAATATGGAAAGTATAAAAGTAAGTAAAGATAATATAGCCGCATGTGGGCTGTATTGTGGAGCGTGTCGTAAATTCTTATCCGGCAAATGCCCCGGATGCAATAATAACGAGAAAGCATCATGGTGTAAAATCCGCAAATGCTGCATAAGCAAAGGCTATCATACCTGTGCCGAGTGTGAGCGTGACGTAAGGGAGTGTAAAATCTACTCCAACCTTATAAGCAAAGTATTCGCATTGCTCTTTAACTCCGACCGCCCGGCTTGTATCAGCTATATTCGGGAACACGGAGAAATAGCGTATGCAGAGGAAATGAGCAAGCGAAAATGCCAGACCATAAAACGCAAATGATATGAAAACAAACATTCTTACAGCAATAATGCTTGCATTAGCCATATTGGTTGGCTCATGCAATGCCCCGTCAGATAATGCCCTATACAGGGAATGGCGACTTGAGAAATACAACTGTATCGCCACTTCTTCATACGGGCTGACACAGGTAAATGAGAATTGTAATTATGTATTGCAGATGGATAAAACCGGAGTATTCTATTGTACCACCGATTGCAATATCATCTCCGGCTGTTTTGAAAAAAGCAAAAACACTTTGAAATTCTCCGGTATATCCTTTACCGAATTAGCTTGTGATGACATGATGGTGGAAAGGAGCATAATATTTAATTTGCCATGTATCAAATCATACGAGATTACGGATGACACCACTTTGGTATTGAAGGATGACAAGGGTCATATAATGATGGAACTAATCAGTTATGACTCACCGGATGAAAGTTTGTATGGAAAATGGCGAATTGAAAAGTACAACAGCATCGTTACAACTTCAAACGAACTTACTGATGTAAATGAGGAATCGGACTGCGTTTTACAGTTGAATAACACCGGATTTGTCTGCACCACTGACTGTAACATAATATCAGGCAATTTTGTCGAGGATAATTATATTTTGGGCTTCTCTAACATATCCATGACTGAAAAGGCAATAGAGGGTATAGTATCTTGTGACGATATGGAAATGGAAAGAAGTATAGAGGCAAATCTACACTGTGTCAAGTCATACGAGCTAAAAAATAACACCGTGCTGTATCTGAAAGATATATATGGTCATATACTAATGGAGCTAACAAAGCAATAGTTTTACAATGATGAAAAGAATAATAATTGCAACTATTTTAGCCACTTGTTCCATGCTAAACATCATGGCTTCCGATGATAATATTTCGGGAGCATGGCATGGTACGTTGAAGATAACTCCGCAAGTGGCGTTAAAGATTGTGTTCAATTTCAAGACAGAAGAAGATGGCAAAACGTCAGTTACGCTTGATTCTCCGGATCAAGGAGCATACGGAATAGCCGGAGAAGTGAATTTTATTTCGGCGGATTCTGTAAATGTGACGGTTAGACGCATCGGATTGACATTTGCCGGACGAAAACAAGATGGGAAACTCATTGGGAAATGCACACAAGGGGCAATGAGTACTGACCTTGAATTATTTCCGGGTATTGTGGAATTAAAGCGGTCTCAAACGCCTAAGCCACCATATCTATACACTATAAAGGAGTTGTATTTCAATAACTTATCAGATAGTGTTACTCTCGCTGGGACACTTACTTTACCTGAAGGTTTTAATGAGACAACTCCGGTTATCGTAATGATTACCGGTAGCGGATTGCAAAACCGCGATGAAGAAATATGCGGACATAAGTCGTTTGCTGTCATCGCCGATTACCTTGCCCGAAACGGCATTGCAACCTTACGATATGATGACCGAGGATATGGAGAATCAACCGGCGACGGTAAAAATGCCACCACAGAAGATTTTGCACGAGATGCGAAAACGGCAATGGAATACCTGCGCAAAGAAATGAAATTCAAAAATGTCGGAATATTGGGGCATAGCGAGGGAGCGGCAATAGCGTTCATGCTGGGAGCTAATAACAATCCGGGATTATTCTCAAATCCGAATTTCATTATTGCCATTGGCGCACAGGCGGTTCGAGGTGACTCGGTATTGATAGACCAGAGTGCAACAATGCTGGAACAAGGCAACATGCCGGCGGATATTGTATCGGATTATGTTGAAGCATTGCGCAAGATGTATGAACTGAAAATAAGGGAGGGTAACAATATGGCAGTTGGAAATATTGAGGCTATATGTGCAAATTGGAAGAATACTCCCGTTCACACATCTTTGAAAGCCAATCTGAAAAAGATTGCAGCCGACAATAACCCGTGGTTAAATTTCTATATCGGTTTTTCACCGGCGGAAAGCATTGCAGATACGGATTGCCCTGTATTCGCACTATACGGAGAAAAAGATATACAAGTTCGCCCGGAACTGAATATGCCTCAAATGCAACGACTCGCCCCGAAAGCGACCGTGAAACTTTATCCCGGACTTAATCACCTTTTCCAGCACGCTCAAACGGGCGCAGTACAGGAATACGGCACGATTGAGGAAACAATCTCCCCCGAAGTCCTTCAGGACATTGTTGATTTTATCTCCTTCAAACCTCATTAAATTTATGATTTCAATCCGCAAGCTAATATCATCTGGCTATATTCTAATATTCATACTAATAGGAATGATTATATATTGCTATCAGTATGAATGGAAAAAGCTTGAAGTATTAGAGAAGGAGAACCGAACCACTGATGAGTTGCGCCGACATGTTAATGAATTAAACTTTCGCTTAACAGGATTTTCTCTGTTAGGAGAAACAATATTGGAATGGGAAGATAAAGATATTGCAAATTATCATTTGCAGCGTATGGCTTTGGATAGTATGCTATATTATTTCACGTCTATCTACCCGTCTGAACGCATTGACAGTGTACGCTATCTTTTAGAGGATAAAGAAAAACAAATGCGACGAATTGTACAGATGCTTGATGAACAGAAAAGCATCAAAGAAAGGATAGCCCGTCAAGTGCCTGAAATCGTATATAAAAGTACGCAAGAACAACCCAAGAAGCCGAAGCGAAAGGGCTTCTTGGGTATCTTTGGTAAAAAGGAGGAAGCAAAGCCCACCGTGACTACCACGATGCTCCATTCTCTTGACCGGAATATGATAGCCGAACAACAAGCGCAAAGCCGCCGTTTATCGGAACACGCTGACAGTCTTGCTGCACGAAATGCCGAACTTAACCGTCAGTTACAAAGTTTGATTCGCCAAATAGATGGAAAAATACAAGCTGACCTGCAAAAGAGAGAGGACGAGATAGCCACCATGCGTGAAAAATCGTTTATTCAGATAGGTGGCTTGACAGGATTCGTTGTGTTGTTATTGGTAATCTCTTACATAATCATCCACCGAAATATCACCCGTATCAAACGGTACAAACGAGAAACTGCGGATTTAATAGAACAGCAGAAACAGTCTATCAAACAAAACGAGGCACTGATAACCTCCCGCAAGAAAGCCGTGCATACCATCACCCATGAGCTGCGCACACCGCTGACAGCAATCACAGGCTATGCCAGGTTGATGCAGAAAGATTGTAACACGGACAAAATCAAAGTGTATGTTCAAAATATCCGGCAATCTTCCGACCGTATGCGTGAAATGCTTAACACACTGCTTGACTTTTTCCGTCTGGATAACGGCAAGGAGCAGCCGAACATTTCTCCTTGCAGAATTCCCGCAATTATTCACACGCTCGAAACGGAGTTTACGCCCATTGCCATGAACAAGGGGCTGGCTCTGACCATAACCAATCAAACGGATACAGTCGTCCTGACCGACAAGGAACGTATCCTGCAAATCGGCAACAACCTGCTGTCCAACGCCATCAAATTCACTGATAGCGGTGGTGTATCTTTGACGGCTGATTATGATAACGGTATTCTGAAAATCATCGTCGAAGATACGGGCACAGGAATGACCAACGAGGAACAGCAACGCGTGTTCGGCGCGTTTGAACGTCTTTCAAACGCCGCTGCAAAAGACGGCTTCGGACTGGGACTGTCCATCGTTCAGCGTATCGTGTCAATGCTCGGCGGCACGATACAGTTGGAGAGCGAGAAAGGCAAAGGCAGCCGTTTCACTGTGGAAATACCCATGCAGACAGCCGAGGAAATTCCGGAACGGATAAATCAAGCACAGGTTCATCATAACCATACATTCCACGATGTGGTTGCCATCGACAATGACGAAGTGCTGCTTCTGATGCTGAAAGAAATGTATGCACAGGAAGGGATACACTGCGATACCTGTACCGATGCTGCGGAGCTGATGGAAATGATACGGCGGAACGAATATAGTCTGCTGCTGACGGATCTGAATATGCCGGATATAAACGGTTTCGAGTTGCTGGAACTGTTGCGCACTTCCAACGTTGGCAATTCAAAGACTATCCCGGTAGTCGTGATAACCGCTTCGGGCAGTTGCGGCAAAGAGGAACTTATAGAACATGGATTCACAGAATGCCTGCTCAAACCGTTCTCCATATCGGAATTGATGGAGGTTTCAGGCAAATGCGCCATGAAAGGTAAACTGAATGAAAAGCCGGATTTCACCTCCCTGCTGTCCTACGGCAATGAATCCGTCATGCTGGATAAACTGATAACGGAAACCGAAAAGGAAATGCAGTCGGTCAGGGATGCGGAACAGCGGAAAGATCTTCAGGAACTGGACGCCCTTACACACCACCTGCGAAGTTCATGGGAGATACTCCGTGCAGACCAGCCGTTAAGGGAACTATACAAATTGCTTCATTGCGATGGCACACCTGACGATAAAAAAACAATTGGCAATGCTGTAAAAGCTGTGCTGGATAAGGGTTCGGAAATCATCCGGCTGGCAAAAGAAGAAAGGAGAAAATACGAAAATGGATAAGACAAAAATCATCGTGGTGGAGGATAACATCGTGTATTGCGAGTTCGTCTGCAACCTGCTGGCACGCGAGGGGTTCCGCACCGTGCAGGCTTTCCACCTCTCGACAGCGAGGAAATATCTGCAACAGGCCGCAGACGGGGACATCGTGGTTTCCGACCTGCGCCTGCCCGACGGCAACGGTATCGACCTGCTGCGCTGGATGCGCAAGGAAGGTATGATGCAGCCGTTCATTATCATGACCGACTATGCCGAAGTGCATACGGCGGTTGAAAGCATGAAACTCGGTTCGCTGGACTACATACCCAAGCAGCTTGTGGAGGACAAGCTCGTCCCTCTGCTACGGAACATATTAAAAGAACGGAATATCGGACGAAGCCGTATGCCCCTGTTCTCGCGTGACGGCTCGGCGTTCCAAGCCATCATGAAGCGGATAAGGCTGGTAGCCCCCACCAACATGAGCGTGCTGATATTCGGGGAGAACGGCACGGGCAAGGAGCATATCGCCAACCTGCTGCACGACAAGGGCAAGCGGGCAGGAAAGCCGTTTGTGGCTGTGGACTGCGGTTCGCTTACCAAAGAGCTTGCGCCGTCGGCATTCTTCGGACACGTCAGAGGAGCGTTCACGGGTGCGGACAGCACAAAGAAAGGTTATTTCCATGAAGCGGAAGGCGGCACGCTGTTCTTGGACGAAGTGGGCAACCTCGCACCGGAAACCCAGCAGATGCTTCTGCGAGCCATACAGGAACGGAGATACCGTCCGGTAGGTGACAAATCTGACCGTAGTTTCAATGTCCGCATCATCGCCGCCACCAACGAGGATCTGGAGAAGGCGGTCCATGAAAAGCGTTTCCGGCAGGACTTGTTGTACCGTTTGCATGACTTCAAGATAACCGTCCCGCCGTTGCGCGACTGTCAGGAGGACGTCATGCCGCTGGCTGAGTTCTTCCGTGAAATTGCGAACCGGGAACTGGAGTGTGATGTCATCGGATTTGACGGAGAAGCCCGCAAGACATTGCTGACCCATGCGTGGCCGGGCAATGTCCGCGAGCTTCGTCAGAAAATCATGGGCGCGGTGTTGCAGGCACAGACGGGTCTTGTCACGAAAGAGCATCTGGAACTTGCCGTGACGAGGGCGACCTCACCTGTCAGCTTCGCCCTGCGCAGCGATGCGGAAGACAAGGAGCGTGTCTTACGCGCGTTGAAGCAGGCGAACGGGAACCGCAAGGTTGCCGCCGAACTGCTCGGGATAGGACGTACGACGCTGTACAACAAACTGGAAGAATATGGATTGAAGTATAAATTTCAGCAATCATAGTCCATAATTCGCTGAATTTAGTTACCCACAAAAGTATGTTTTTTCAAAAAATAGTATTATATTTGCATTTAGAAAAAGTGTTCTTTTGATTTAATGCAAAACGAGGTAAAATACAGAACTTCGCTTGTTTCTAAATCGTTACCCATCAAGAAACAAATCTTTGCAAACTATTCAAATTCAGCGATAAAGACAATTCGTAATGTCTTCCGCTGTGAAAGGTGATGTCTTTCGTTATCCCGGCACGGACCGCCCACCGCTTCAGCTCCATCAGGTAATATGAAGAATAGGAGAAGCAGGGAAACACCCTGTCTTCCGGTTTGCCGCGTTCCCCCATGAAGGCTACCGCCTGAGGGTTGATGTCGATGTATTCCTGCCCGCCGGTCTTTTTCTGCCTGAAGACGATCCGTGTGAACTCCCCCTGCTGCCGGACCTCGCTCCATGTCATCTTCTGGATGTCGCTTTTGCGCAGTCCCGTGAGGCAGGAGAAGAGGAAAGCGTTGCGGAGCGCCGGGTACTTGCATTCCGCCCTGATGTATTCCGGGACATCTTTTGGGATATGATGCTGAATGAAAACAGGTGAATTGGGATCGGGTGTCATAATTCTATATCAAACATATTAAAATTCTGCGATAGGTTTTCTTGCAGATTCAAGTCTATCCCAAAAACTCATTGCTGATTTAAACACTTCAAAACAGAAATGTTCTCTGTCTCTAACCTCTTTGATGCAGCCATGACCCTTTTCATCGGTTACACACATCATATAACTTCCAAGGGAGTATTCCATTGTGAAATATACTGCATGATGCAGGTTTCTATTAACGGCAAGCATACCGATTTCAACTTCGGAAATCACCCAGCTTTTAGGCATTTCAACGATAATCAGACTAATCCCGGGGTGCCCGTTTATGCCTGACTCGATTGTCTTAATCTGACGATAGAGCGCAGAAACCTGTTTTGAAACGTTGTCGGGACGTTTGATGCTTGTTAGCTCTGCCACGTCGGCGGATGGATTATTATTATATTCCTTCACCAATTCAGGTATAACTGTAAAGTTGAGATCATAATTGAATCTCATTACATCCTCTTTAGAAGGTTTTGAGAAGAGTTTTGAAAATATACTCATGTCGCTTGAAATAAAGTTAAAAGTCCTGAACTATATTAGTGCGAGTCACCCATATCTCGGAAGTTACCGGGATGTACTCATCATAAGGCTCTGAGATGACGAGCATCAACTCATCGGGCGATGTTGTGAAGTTCATCTGAAGTTTGCGCGAGCAAGGCACCCAGCCATAGCCCGGGATATTCAGGGCACGATTGTTATACCGTTTCCCATATTCGCCGTACAAGGTCATATAGCCAGTCTCAATTGAAGCTTCGCTTTTAAGATGTTGCAGTGAAATTGTTGTCATATCGGATATTTTGTTTATCCTATATGGCAACTGTTGTGTCAAGGTTAACACTTGATACTCTAAAAATGCGTTTTATCTTACAAACAACAGTAACAGCAATAGGAGTAAACCTATGACGTTAATTATTCCAAGGATTTTTAAGATGTTGACTGTTTTACCTATGCTATCGACTTTTGTATCAAGCGTATTCATTCTGGAATCAAGGTTTTTCAACACGCTTCTGACACCATTGAGAATTTGCTCTTCAGTGGATTTTTGTTGCTTCTGAAAATCACCAACCACATCCAGCGAGTGCTGAAGACTTTTAATGCCTGAATCTTGTTGAGCTTGCAAAGATTTCAGTTCATCAGATATTTGGTTGAGTATTCGGGTATGATTAGACTCCATGGATTTAAGTCCTTCGGAAATCTTGTCAAGAACAACGTGTTGCTCTTTTTGGGAATCATTGAGTTGAGATTCCAGTGTTGAAATATCCGCTTTAAGCGATGTTACGGTTTCGGTCGCCTTTATTAGCGCAACATGAACCTTTGACAGTTCCGTTATGCTTGACCTAAAATCAGAATTGTTTTTTTCGTAGGTTGCTGACAGGGCAACAGTCTCAGCTGAGAATCTATTACCAGCCTCAGTTGTTTTTTCGATGAACCGGGTAATGACGTTATTGCATTGATTTGCAAACGAATCATGCACTGTCGATAACTGAGTTTTTATATTCTCTATTGATCTCTGTGCCTCGTCAGACAAAGATGATTGTCCCTTATCAAAAGCATTTGATATTGAGTTTAGAGAGTTCACTACGTTCTGAAATTCAGCAACGAATAAATGTATCTCATGCTGAACCTCTTTGTAGGATTGCGTTGTCTGTTCAACAAGAAGTCTTGCCGAAGCGACTTCTTGTAGTTCAGATTCAAGGCGAGAAAGACTCGCCAGTATTTCCTGCGGGGTCATATGTGTTGTAAAATTTATGCTGTGAAATTTTGAGTAAAATGATGTGCCCATTCAGCATGTTCTACTGCTTCGCACATCACGATTAGTAGCCCGAGATATTCTATGTGCCTATCATCAGTTACATTATATTTTTTCAATATATCGAGATAGTTTTCGATATATCCCTGTAACTCTTGTTGAGATAAACTTTTACGCAATTCCTCATAGCCTTCTATGAACGAGACTTCTATTTCATCCTTTAATGCAATTGACGTCTCATCAGCTTTGAGAAAAAGAAGACAAAATACATTCAAAAGACTAAGAATCGGATTGGGTGAAGGGATTCCTCGACGTATAAGTCGGATGGCACCTCTAAGATGTTTGATATTATCTTTAGGCGACGATACCCCATCGCTGTTGATAATTCTCATATACTTCAACAATATGGATTGCTCAAAGTCCTTGCCTTTGGAAGTATCAAGATTATATAGGGAGCCAGTGAAGAACCATTCCTTTCCGGATTGTGTATCATCTACAAGAGAATAGGGTTGCCCTGTCTCATCTTTGTATTCATGCCGGGCATACTTTGAATTGAAATAGTAATAGAGGGTATCTTTCAATTCTTCATTCATTGCAAGCCAGTCAGCATTATCCTGAGTCGCCTCCTTGCAGAATTGCTCAATATCCTCGATAGCCTGCTTCCTCTTTGTCGCAATCTTCTTGTATATAAATTGTGTAAGAAAGAATAAGCAGTTAGCTATTTCAGTCCCGTTATATTTTTTGCAATAGGCTATCTGTGCATTAGCGCGGTTTTCGTTGTAATAGCGCATGAAGAATTGTTTTAACCCATCATAATACGCACCGTCAGGTTTCTTGCGAGTAACAATCCTAAACTCTTGATTTACATAATCCTGTGTAAAATCCTCAATCAGTCCAATGCAACACATTCGATAGATAGCCTTCATCAAGGCCGCTTGATATTGCTCTTGGTTCAGAGTGCGGAGTTGCTGGGTGTTATCTTTTGGTGAACGCGGTTGCTGGGTAATTGGTCGTAGATTCGCCTGATGCAAATAGCTGTCAAGGGTTTCAGAGTCTTTAGACGGATACCTATATGATATATAGGACACAACTGCTTCTCCATCTTTTGCTTGACTAAGTTTAGAAATAAAACCAGAGACAGTTTTGTTTTGCCGGGTAATGACATCTGTATCCTCTGTAACTGCAAGCTGATGATTCATCAGATAATCCATTACAGTCCATTCGGTCATCTCTCCAAGAAAATTTCCATCATAGAAGAATTTATGAACACCAAAATCCACGGGGACAGGAGCCAATAATCGTGTAAATTCATCCTGCTCATTAAACACCCTGTCCGAATATAGGACTACAGCCAGGGCCATTTTCCTATCGCGCCCTGCTCGCCCAGCCTCCTGAACAAAAGCCTCAAGTGATCCTGAATGGTTCACATTAAGTGTAAAACGAACATGCGGCTTGTCTATTCCCATTCCGAACGCCTTTGTTGCTACCATGATATTCGTCCGATTCTGAATAAAATCATCCTGTGATGCCGGATTGTCACCTCCAACAAACTCACTTACGTCCGATATATTTAGGACTGCCTTGATTTGTCCGGCTACTCCTATACGGGTGCCATTGTGAACTCCGAGTGTGCCTTGTCTGTGTGGGCAAAATATAATCGCAGACGAAATGTCGTGAAGATTAGCATACCATTCAGGGTTTACGTCAACATGTAATTCACGCGATAATATGTTCCGTGCGAGTTCGGAGGTCGGCTCAATATTCTCTCTCTCAATAAAACGTTTCTTGATACGTTCTACATTCTCAGGTTGCTGCAACTCTTGTAAAGATGAATTTCAGTAGATGACAAAAATTGAATTTATGCTGTTAAACATCTAATCTTTTGGCGATTAAATTTGTAAAAGTCCTTGAAATTTAGTAATTTAAAAGAAAAGTTAGACCTCTTTTT
>Ga0137302_10523_pt1 | contig 16493 bp, 8 predicted proteins | sample Ramsor2O_GlcNAcB_FD_97184 | JGI IMG/M metagenome (GOLD analysis project Ga0137302, IMG submission 97184) | Mouse cecal microbial communities from Vienna, Austria - N-Acetylglucosamine amended with D2O_GlcNAcB | ecosystem: Host-associated > Mammals > Digestive system > Large intestine > Cecum... | reverse complement strand
AAAAAGCGTCCAAACTTTTCCTTTAAATTACTAATTTTCAGGGACTTTTGCAAATTTAATCGACTGAAAATTAAGTGTTTAACAGCATAAATTTAATTTTTGTCATCTACTAATAAACCAACTAATATTTTGAGTTATGGCTAATTACTTTGAAAAGAGGGACAGATTTCAACAAGAGCGAGAAAAGTATTATCGAGAGAAAACTAATACTCGACTAAAATATGTAGCACTGATTTCTATCGGTATTTCTATAATACTTTTGTTGACGATGGCTTTTGGCTTTGTCGATTATAATAATACGACCGCTATATTATTTATGCGCGGTTGTGCCGGATTATTTGCGCTAATATTTGTTGTGTTGGTAGCCATTATTGTATATCGCGTAAATATTTCCTATTTTAACGACAAGTTAAGATCGAAGCAAGACACACATGACGAATAATTCATAATAGCTATCGTTATAACCGTGCCAATCATGTTAATTGTACGATTCATTTTCGATTGGGTTAACTCGTAGATTATTATGTTGGTAATTGACCTCTGGTAATGGAGCCGTCATTTACCATACAAAGGTATCACCTTCAACGACTTTTGCCCCGTAAATCCTTCATGCAAGGAGCATACATTTCGCTATAATATAATTTTTGAAACGGCTTAATTTACTAATAGACAAGTCCTCGGCATCCCTTCGAGTAAGATGTAGCATGGCTATTGACATCAGGAAATTCTGTCGGGTCTGTTCATCGGCATGGCGAGAACGGAACGTGGCTTCCTCCTCCGGAGTTAATTCAATCAAAGGCATATAGCCGTCTGTCAGTGCCACGCAGAGGCAGTAGTTGCCGTTTCTATGTTTGACAACTGGTGCTGACCGTAAACAGGCAACCAATCGGAGAATGGTTTAAGGAGCAATGGGAGAAACTTCGGCAAGGTTTACGACAATCAACGGAAGAGCCAAGAAAAAGGAGAGGATTCAAGCTATAATTCCGTTATATATAATGCGAAACATCAATAAAATAACTAATTTTGCATTCGGATAGCGGCAACTCTTTCCAAGACATAAGAAAAAAGAAGAAGCGTTATGCTCATCTTGTAACTTGAAAACCTGAGAGCCTTTCAAATTTGATGCAAGAGATAGCATAGTGGTTCTCACGCATATAGCGTGGGCTGCTATCGTTATATCTGCATCATTGGCTTTCTCAGGGCCGTCAAGTTAGATTTACATAGGTAGTCCACGCTTCTGTATTTAATAACCTGCCCTATTGGACTGATGGGCAAAAAGAAAAACGATATGGAACAAAAATTCTGTCAAAGTTGCGGTATGCCGATGGCTACTGAGATTTATGGTACAAACGCCGATGGCTCTCTAAATGAAGACTACTGCATGTATTGTTACAAAGATGGGGCATTCGTTGGCCCGGCTGATTGTACGATGGAGCAGATGATTGACTTTTGCGCTCAGTTTACTGACGAAATGAACAAGCACACCGGACTAAACTTGACACCCGAGCAGGCAAAAGAACAGATGCGTCAGTTCTTTCCCCATCTGAAACGTTGGAAAAAATAAGCGGGTATTATGAGATATTGTTGTACTCTATTATCTGTGACAGACATCCATAAAGCCCGAAGTTTATCGTCGCTTCGCCTGACTTGATTAGCGTGTCGGCAACATCGGGGATGACTTGCTCTGCCTTAGATCGGAGCTGAATTTCCACTGCTCCGATAAAAGAATCAGCCTAAAACAATCTTTTTTACCAATTCTGAACCTATTTTACCTCTATTGTTGTCGTTACGGGTTTTACTCCGGGAGCTGATGCCGTAAATATTAAGGTTCCTTCGCTATTGGAACTTCTAACTATCGCAGTTGCTGCACCGCTGAACAAATCCATCTCTGGATTTTGGAATGGAAGAAGCGACGTTGGGTCACCATTTGCGGTAGCTTCAAATGTTCCTGCTCCACTGACTTTGAATTTTACTCTCCGGTTGTCAGTCGGAATTATATTACCGTCCTTATCGGCTACTTGAATTGTAATATATGACAAATCTTCACCATTGGCTGTGAGGGATGTACGATTCGGTATGGCTACTAAATGATGTGGCTTACCTGCTGTTTTTATTGTTTTTTCAGCAACAGCATGTCCGTCGTTATCATAAGCCACTACTCTAACTTCGCCCGGTTCATATCGAGTGTCCATCCACATAAGACGATAACGATTATAGACGGTAGAATCGTTTTTCTCTCTCATCCCTTGACTTTTACCGTTGATAAACAGTTCGGCTTTCGGATATGATGTATAGACAAACACGGGAGTAATCTCATCTTCACGGCCCTTCCAGTTCCAATGCGGAAGTATGTGGAGCGTTGGAGATTCATCATTCCATTTGGACCGATAGAGATAATAGCGGTCTTTCGGAAGCGAGGCAAGGTCAATGATGCCGAACACAGAGCTATGGCTGGGCCACGCATCTGTATCATAAGGCGATGGTTCTCCAAGATAGTCAAATCCTGTCCATACGAATTGACCGATACACCAGTCGTGATCATCATCCCTTGCGAAATCAAGATCCGGGGTATTTGACCAAGAGCAGCTTTCGTTGTCATAACTATTAGACTGATTGCCTTCATGAAGCACCACATTATGATCCTTAAATTCAATCGGGAAGAAATACTGACCTCTCGAAGAAACAGTTGAAGCTGTCTCCGAGCCGAGAATCAACCGATTGGGAAGTTTCTCGTAAAATTTATCATATAATTGAGGTTTATAATTGAATCCAGGAATATCGAGAGCAGCAGCAAAACCATTGTCAATAACCGCGCCTTCTCCCACTTGATCCATTCCGCAGGTAATAGGGCGTGTAGGGTCAAGCTGTCTTACAGTATTCCGTAGTCTCATAAGTTCATTTATGCCCGGTTCTCCCCATTGACTCGGAACTTCATTTCCGATAGACCACATTACTACCGAGGGATTGTTTCTATAATGGCGTACCATGTTTGATACATCTTTATCCGCCCATTCATTAAACACTGCTCCGTAACCGTTGGGTGATTTGGGACGGAATCCCCAATCATCAAATGGTTCTACCATCATCATTAATCCCATTTCATCACAAAGTTCTACAAGTTCCGGTGCCGGCATATTATGCGAAGTACGAATGGCATTGACTCCCATGTCTTTGAGCAAGTCCAACTGATGACGCAATGCCGATTTATTTACGGCAGCCCCTAATGGACCGAGATCATGATGATTGCACACGCCCTTGAATTTTATGGGTTCTCCATTAAGGAAAAATCCTTTTTCAGGAACGTAAGCGAGTGAGCGTATTCCGAATCGTGTCTCATATTCATCAACGTCCTTTCCATCAACAGATAGTGTGGTTTTTGCGGTATATAACTCCGGGTTGCGAGGACTCCATAAATCAGGATCGTTCACAAGGAAATTTTGTGTAAACTCCTGTCCTCTGGCACAAAAAACATTCGATGCTTTAGCAACTTCTTTTCCTTGTGGATTAAGGATAACAGTTTCCACTCTGATATTTTGGCGATTATACGTCCCCTCAATATCCATAGTCAAAGAAATTGAAGCATATTCCTTTGTAACCACAGGAGTTGTCACAAAAGTTCCCCAAGTCGGAATATGGATTTTATCGGTATTCACAACATGGACATTGCGATAAATACCCGCTCCGGGATACCAGCGAGACTGCCCGTCTTTGTTCTCACAGGCAACCTCAAGATAGTTTTCTCCGGGAACTGCAATACCATCGACAACGGCATAGAACGAATTGTATCCGTATGGCCAAGAAATGACCTTTTTACCATTCAATGTCACATCGGCATTGCTCATAACTCCGTCAAAGACAAGAGTAATGGTTCGACTTGTAGTATCAGGGACTTCAAAAACGGTACGGTATATGCCTTTGCCGATGAATGGAAGTCCGCCGGTTCGTCCTGTCTTTTCAGTCGCCTCAGCTTCACCATTCTGTTCAACAGCGACAACCTGCAAATCGTGCTTCCTATCAAACGGGCCGTAAATAGCCCAGTCATGAGGGACAGTGACTTTTTGCGATACAGACTCGTTAAAGGAATCTCCACGGCAAAATTCCCACCCGTTTTTTAATGTCTGTACTGTTCGTTGGGCATTTATATTAATGGCTCCCGAAAGAGCCATTAATATAATCAAGTGTCGAGAGTTCATATAACCTTTCATTTGTTCTTAAAAGCATCAAGAGCAACAGTGGGAGCGTCATTGTCGAAACATCCGAGGTTGTAGCCGTCATTGTAACCATTGGGTGCCTGCGGTTCCCAATAGAAAATTCCCTCAATGTCTGTACCCATCATCTTGGTGATTAACTGCTTGCAGAGTTCTCCCTGATCGTATGGCATACCAATTTCGCAAATCATCACCGGCTTATTATATTTCTGTTTGAGATGATTAATGTTTGCAATACAATCATCCGCTACTTTCTGCCAGCCGCCGGTTTCGCCTTGTTGTTCCGCCCAATAGGGATATAGCGACATTCCAATCATATCATATTTACCACCATTGTTTTCAAGTATGTCAAACATACGGTCGTATGCCCATTGATTGTTTCCACCATCAAGATGAACAATGACTTTCGCTTCGGGGAAAACTGCCTTAACTGCATCATAACCGGCATTGTTAAGTTGTGTCAACTGAACAGGATTGTCAACAGAGCCAACCGGTAGCATCATGCCAGGGGTTGTTTCGTTTCCGACCTGTACCCATTCGGGGGTGACACCGGCATTTTTCAAGGCGGTCAATGTTTCATTCACATGGTTTGCAACAGCGCTTTTTAGGTTATCGAAAGAAAGTTCTTTCCATGCTTCGGGCATTTCTTGATGTCCGGGATCTGCCCATGTGTCGGAGAAATGGAAGTCGATCATTGTACGAAGTCCGAGATTTTCAGCTCTACGGGCTTTGAGAACCACGTCATCGACATTGTTCCATCCATCTTTCGGATTAACCCATACTCGCAGACGTATGGAATTTACTCCACAATGATCACGTAGAAGCTGCATACACTCCATTTCTTGTCGGTCTTCTCCGGGAGTATAGAATTTACGCCCCTCCGATTCCATCTGAGTAAGCCAGCTTACATCAGCACCACGAGCGAAGCCCACTTCTTTCTCTATTGCTGAAGGATTGTCCTGTCTTGGATTTGTGACAGGTCCTTCTACTGAACATGCGCCACAAAATACTGAGGCTGCAAATGCCAAAGCGGAAATTATTGTTGTCATTTTCATTGATTTCTTTTTATTTTAGCGAATAAGAATACGTTTGTTTGCCAAGATCCACAGTCAGGATATAAGTCTCTCCAATGGTCAAGTCGTTGTCTCCATCAAATCCGGTAGTGGCATCAGAATGACCGAGTTTTAATTTACCATCTCCACCACCGAAGAACAGCCCCCAATCTCCATTTATCAGAACTTTTACGCCCCACGGAGTATTGGCAGTTTTAATAAATTCACCGGTAAACACCTCCGGATTGTCATTAGACTGTTCCATTGGATGCTCGCTCCAATCGTCATTCAATCCCGTAAAAGAAACTGCATTGACTGGAGTAAGAGTATATGTCAACGCTGACATATTGAAATCCATAACATATAGTCCGTTTTCAGGTTGAGGGATGTTTCCGTCATTGCCAGACTCGGCAAGAACCAGATTTCCAGCAAGAGGAGTTGCACCATCCGCGCCCTTGTATGCTACATCCCATTCAGCCTTGGGATATGCCCGATAACCCCATTCTGAAGCAATCCAGTGGGCACCTCCATAGCACTTGGCTGATTCATCGTATAGGGATATGTAGTCATCAAAGCCATTCCAATCCACGACTCCGGAAAAATACAAGTAAGGTTCTGTTTCAGGAGTGGGTTCATCCGGAATATCGCCTGCGGCGATTGTCAGCTCCAATGGATTTGACAGGTCAAGCAATAGATTAGTTTCTCCGGCTGGCAGATTCAAAGTTATTGTAGAACCATTTTCACCGAAAACAAGATTCCGGCTGTTACCACTGAAAGCAACGTTCTTTTCCACGGCAGGTCCCATATCGGTTGTCTCTTTGTTGTAGAGGCGACCATGTCCGGTTACAGTGATTGAAACCGTTGATGCAGAGGGTAAACTAATTGGTAGAGTCCACTGATTATTTCTCTGATTGTATGTCATTTCTCCGGTTAGATCACCCGCAACACTCAGATTGTCGATATGAAGCGCACTCCACCAGCTTTCAACAGTGTTAACAGTCGTAAAATAACATCCGGATGGATCGGGGAACCAGAAATTCCAATGGTCATCAGCAGAGGAAGCATGGAATGTCATGCCTTCCTTGCCAAGATTGCCCCACAGGACATTATTAGCTTCTCGGAACCACCAATTAGTCCAGCCATTTACGCCCATAAATCCTTGATATATTCCATTCTCATCAGGTGATGCAAGTTGCATCGCAGTCTCATTCCTGTCTTTATCAAGCACCGTGCCAAGAATTAAATGAATTCGATAAGATTGAACCATTGCCTTCAAAACCGAGGAATAAGTCGGAGCCATGTTCGCAGAAAGCACGGAACGGATGCGAATATAGAGAGGGGCTTTTTCATCGGCTGTATAGCCGAGACGTCCAAGAAGAGAATTAAGTTCCTCGCACAAGAATTGGCGGGAACGGACACCTTTTTCCACGCTCAAATCTATCGTGCCTGTGAATTGTTCATCTTTGGAGAGTTGGATTGTTTCCTCCGCTGCATTTACAGGTGCTTGAAGGAGTGTATCGCTCAAGGCAAGTTGTCCATCTCCACTCCAGTAAATGGTCATGGCAAGAGCCTGTGGGTTATCAGGTGTCAGTATGATATCACCTGTCGCTCCTCCCAAGGTCGTATCTTCGGAAGGCAGGACATACACCGGATCGATATCACTGTCACACGAGGCAAAGCCAAGTGCTGTGATACCTGACAGCAGTGATGCTTTTAATATATTTTTTAAATTCATAGTTGGTTATCAATAAAGCGGGTTTGACAGATTGGGATTGGCTGTAAGGTCAGTGTCCGGAATTGGGTAGATATTGTAACGCTCATTAACTGAGCGGCCATCCAAAACACCACCTTTCCACTGCCATATATAGGAATCAGATGTGAATTTTCCGAAACGTACAAGGTCTGTCCGGCGGATTGATTCAAGATATAGTTCTCGGCCACGTTCATCAAGAATAAAGTCCAAAGTGAGGTCAGCATCAGATATTTTCCCACTTTCATCATTATTATATGCGCGGAGACGAACTTGATTCACCAGATTAAGTGCTTCACCACGGGAAATTCCCGAACCACCACGGAGCAAAGCCTCTGCAGCCATAAGATACACGTCGGCAAGACGAATCAACGGGTAATCGGTAGAACAGCCAGTAGCTGCCGAGTTTGATGCAGCAACGCCGTCGTCGGTAAGATTTGAGAATTTCTCAAAGAAATATCCTTCCGACTGATTGTCTATTGGCCCAGAGAAGTATTGTTCCTGTCCGTCCGTATAGAACATAGCACGGCTATCAAGAGTATTGGATACATCGCCGAACTTTTCGACTATTTCACCACGGGCACGGAACATGCCCCAACCATTTGTCAGACCGTATTTTGCCGGATCTTGTGAACTTGAGTTTCCACATGAACCACACACGAGATAAGTTCCACCTCCCCATGTGACAGAAGTCGTTGCGTCACATACCATTGCAAATAGAATTTCATGTGTGCGTTTGTGATTGTCGGCATTGAAAAGTTTTGCATAATCCGGCTCAAGATGAAAGGAAGGATTAGAAATCACTTTATGACATGCGGTTATACACTCGGTATAATATTTCGTATCAACGCTTCCACGATACACAGCACTGTTAAGGTAAAGCCTTGCAAGCAGTGCCCATGCTGTGGGTTTACTGGCTCTCCCATATTCATTAGTATCCGGCAGTGAGGCATCAGATCCTTCAGCAACAAGAGATTTAAGTTCGTTTTCAATGAAGTCAAATAATCCGACTCCATCATAAGCTTCGGGGATGAAGCCGGTCACTGGTGTATTCTCATCGACTTGCGGACCTTTCCGATAAAGATCGAGTACCATCCAATAGCTAAATGCTCTCATGAAGCGGGCTTCAGAGCGATAAGCACGTATCTCACTTTGTTCGGTTGGGGAAAAGTTTGCAATTGCGCCATCTGAACAGTTACGTAGGAACTCATTGCAAAGGGTGATGTTGAAGAACAACCAATAATAAGAGTCCGATACCCATGAGTCTTTTGAACTCCAATTTATGTAGGTCAAATCAACGAGATTGTTGCCCGACAACCATGTGTTTGCAACTTCATCAGTAGCGGCCTCCTGAAGGTTGAAATATCCACGGGAAAAATCCTGTCCGTTGATTGTTGTAAGGTCTCCATTGTCACCACCTTGACCTTGACCGGCAAGGACATAAGAGGCATATATTTTTGCGAGAACCTTCTTGTAGTTCTCAGGCTGTGAATACACATCGTTTGATGTGGTTTCTGTTACTGGCATTTGGTCGAGGTCGCCAGTACAACTACCCAGCAGCAGTCCAAGTCCCAGCAAAAAGCCGAATAATATATTTAATTTTTTCATTGTCGTACTTTTAGAAATTGAGGCCGAATGTTACTGAATATGTCCGGGGGCGAGGATAGACAGCCGTATCAACGCCATTGCCGGTTTCAGGATCAACGCCCTTGTATTTGGTTAAAGTGAATACATTTTGAACCATTGCCGAGACATGGAGATTCAAACTCTTATAAACTTGTCCAAAATCATACATCAACTGAAGGTTATCCATTTTGAGGAATGATGCGTTTTCAAGATAATAATCGCTTAGGAACTGACGGCGCTGGAATCTGGTGTCAAGAAAACTCCGATTCAGGTTGTTTAACTGATAATCATTATAGCTCATGGTCTCCCATGCACCGGTATTCATAGCCATTCCATTAAAAATATATCCACCAAGATTAGCGCGCAGGGAAGTGGAAAGAGTCCATTTCTTATAACGCAGGCTCGTTGACAAACCGAGAATCCAATCAGGGGCAGGGGAATGACAATGATAGCGGTCATTGTTTGTTATCTGTCCGTCTCCATCAAGATCTGCATACAAACCTTCAATTGGCCGTCCGGTCTCTTGATCATAAAGCTGCTTATAAAGATAGAACGAATAAGGCGCATAATTCGTAGAGAATACCTGCATCTGGTAAGCGTCAATCCAAGGACCCACCTCGGTATCGGGACTTGGTGCTCCCGGTGTAAGTGTTAAGTTTTTGATACGAACACGTTGCCATGCGGCATTAGCAGTAACATTCCACGACCAATCCTTATTGTCAATTAAATGTGCAGTAAGTGCAAGTTCAAGACCTTTTGAATCAACATTACCCACATTTTCAAGCATCAGCTTGTCAAAATTTGTGCCTGCCGGAACTGGTACAGTAGCAAGCAGGTTTTCTGTCTTACGGGTATAGAAATCTGCCGAGAATGTGAACCGGTTTTCCAACAAAGCCAAGTCAATACCATAGTTCCATGATTTTGTTGTCTCCCATTTCAAATCCGGGTTATATGCTTCGGGACGATAAGTATAGACCGGATTCCCTCCGAAAAGGTACTGCGCCCCGTCAAGACCGGGGGTATAAACCGGAATATATCCATAATTGGTGATACCATCCTGTTGTCCGGTCACACCGTATGATGCACGAAGTTTGAGATCGTTTATCCAACCACGCAAAGGCTCAAAGAAATTTTCCTGAGAAACACGCCATGCAAGAGCTACTGACGGGAACGTACCCCAACGATTGTCTTTAGAGAATCGGGATGAACCATCACGGCGGACTGTCGCAGTCAAGAGATAACGGTTCATAAAGGTATAGTTCAAACGACCGTAGTAGGAAATCAAAGAATGTCTCTGATCTGTGGCTGCAGATGTTGATTGTTGCACACCATCGGCATTCAGTACTGCATAAAAAGGTGTGGTATATTTCCAATACTGATAATCATATCCAAAGGTTATGTCGATATTTGAATTTATTGCATTAAAATCCCGATTATAATTTGCATATAAGGTCAATAACTTATTATAGTTTTTTTGAGGTCCGTAAGTATAATTACGACCACCTGTTGTATAATAAGAAACAGCTTCCTTAGGAACTACAATAGTACCCTCTCCTTTAGACCAATCGTATCCGCCTGTTGCATGAAGTCTAAGTCCTTTGACCCATCGGATGCTCCAATCAACATCAATATTGCCGATGACACGATACACATCAGAGGTAGATTTATATTGATTTAGACGTCCAAGCGCATTGGCAAGTGCTCCTGTTACAGGGATTCCGTTTGCATCTACAGCTTCATTATATCCACCAAAAGAATCATTGCCGGAATATACAGGAATTGTCGGGTTTAATGTCGCTCCGCCCCAGATTGCATCCGTATCTGCAAAACGATTTTTGGAATATGTACCCTTTAGGCTGAATTGAAATCTAAGTTCATCCCTAAAGAATGATGGCGTAAGGTTGAGATTGCCTGTAAAACGCTTTGCATTATCCGTTTTCAAAATTCCATCTTGATAATATGCCCCTGCCGATACTCGGAAAGGAAGCCAAGATGCTGCACGACCTGATACGCTTAAATTATTATCTGTGCCAAATGCTGTCTGATATATCAAATCATTCCAATTAGTGCGGCTATTGCCGAGAAGGGACTTCTGACGATCTGTGCCAAGTTCATTTACAATTCCAATAAACTCATCGGTAGAGAGCATATCTGATGTCTTGGTCTTGGTAGAAAGTGAATTGGTTGTTTGGAATGAAACCTTTATACCATCACCTTTTCCTTTCTTTGTTGTGATGATAATGACACCATTGGATGCTCTTGAACCATAAATGGCAGTTGATGAAGCATCTTTGAGAATGGTCATACTCTCAATATCATTGGGATTGATAAGGCTCAGAAAGTTTCCGCTTCCACTTACAGATCCGCCGACTTCCATAGGAACACCATCTAATACAATAAGAGGATCATTGGAAGCATTAAGAGAAGCACCTCCTCGGACACGAATTGTAGAACCGGATGTTGGAGAACCGCCGCCATTTACAATTTGCACACCGGCAATCTTTCCGTTTACAAGCTCTTCTGGCGATGAAATCATACCCTTATTGAAGTCTTTCTCACTTACGGTTGAAACGGAACCGGTAAGATCATCCTTTTTACGTACACCATAACCAATCACGACTATCTCGTCAAGAACTTCACTGTTAGGTCTCATTGTTACATCAATAACATCTGACGTAATATCCACTATGAGATTGTCATAACCCACATAAGAAAATGCGAGCTGTTTCGCTGTTGTAGGAATTTTTAGGACATAGTGTCCGTCAAAATCAGTGGAAGCACCTATGGGCTCACCTACAACTTTAACCGTTGCACCGATAAGAGGCTCCCCGGTTTCATCAATGACAGTACCCGTTACCGTCTTTTGTGTCTGGGCGTAAGCCGAAACGGGTATAAGAAGAATTGAGATTATTAGTCCCAATAGCCAGCTCCTTATTTCGGCATTGCCAATTGCTTTGTCCATTAGAAATGTTTATTATTGTATAATTGAAAGGATTTAAGGTGATCAAATGGTATTAGCCATTTCCAAAACTAAAAACAATCTTTATTACCTGTCAATTAGTACCTGAGGTCTAGTTGCAAATTTACTTTACATATAGCAGACAGATATAAAATTATCGGACAATTGATGCAACAAATTAGACCCACCCCCCCTGTTAGGCTGTTAAAAGCATACTATTTGTCTTATTTTTTGTCAACAGCCTCATCATCCGACTGATATTGACTTGGCTTGACACCGAATTGGTTCTGAAAGCATTTAGCAAAATAAGATGGCGTTTTGAATCCTACCATATAACAAATTTCTGCAACAGTGAATCTGTGCTGGCTTAAAAGAACTGCTGCTTTTTGAAGTCTGACACTTCTGATGTAATCTAACGGAGGTAGTCCCATGTACTTTTTAATAAGACGATAAAGCTGCTTATTGGGGATTCCGCTTTTCTCACAAAGTAGGTTAACATTCAAATCGGGGTCTGAGATATTGTCCTCTATAATCTTTGCGATTTTAGCAAGGGACTTTTCATTTGTGGATTCTGCCTCAATAGGCTTTGACTCAGCTTCAGTTATAGTCTGTATTCGTACTCTTTCTTTTATTTCTGTTCGAGCATTCAAAAGTTGATTGATTCTTCCCAATAAAGATGATGGCTCAAATGGCTTCGTCATGAACACATCTATACCTAACTTGATACTATCATTTTCAGTCTTATTGTCAGATTTGGCAGTAAGCATTATTATTGGAATAGGTGCTAACCGTGGATTTTGCTTCATTCGCTTAACCATCTCAAGCCCGCTCATAATAGGCATCATTTCATCAACGATTATCAGGTCAGGGGCAAATGAAGCTGCAATCGCAAGACCGGAACGACCATTTTCAGCTGAAAGAGATGTAAAGTTATCATTCAGGATTCCCATTATGAATGCGGAAATTTGGCGGTTGTCTTCTACGATAAGAATTTTGGACTTATCGCTGTCTTGAGAAGCATTACTTTTATAATCTTCAGGAATAATCTTTTCTGATATAGGCAACGTTACGACAAAAGATGTACCTTGATTCTCCTTGCTGTATAGATTTATGTTTCCGCCCATAAGTTCAAGATACTTTTTTATCAGATATAAACCAAGACCTGTTCCTTCTCGTAATTTTGATGTTGACGGAGCCCTGAACATTCGTTGGAACACAAGAGATTGATCTGTGTCTGATATCCCGACGCCATCATCTGACACTATGATTTCAACATTATTGTTTCGTGTACTTATACCCAAAGATATTGTTGCTCCTTCATCCGAGTATTTACAAGCATTTGATAAAAGATTGGTAATTACAGACTCAAATTTTACCGCATCAGCTTCAATGAGAATCTGTTGACAAGATGTATGAAAAAAGAAGTTCTTGTTTTGGTTGTTCTCTTTAAATATTTCAAAAACACCTTTACAAAATTCCACGATATCAAAAATTGAAAGTATAAGTAAATTCTCATCGGTATCCTCCAGATGTTGCAACTCCAATGTTCGGTGAATCATATTATTAAGTCTAACAGCATTATCATATATTGTTTCTATATTCTTTTTGCTTTCAGAATCTTTAGCTCGCTCTTTCATCAGACTAACCGGACCAAGAATCATTGACAATGGAGTTTTCAAGTCATGAGAAATAGTGGAGAGGAAAGATAGTTTCCTTTCTACATTTTCCAATGCTGTCTGTCTCTCTTGCTCTTGAAAAACACGAATATTTCTTTTTTTTGTATACAAAACAATCCAATATATTATTCCTAGTGCGACTATAATATATATAAGTATAGCCCACCAAGACAAAACAATTGGAGGATTCACCGTTAGTGGTATTGAAATCGGTTCCATTGGGGAGCCAACTGTCTTCACAAGAAGTCTATAATTTCCCATTGTTAAGTCAGAGAATGTTATCGTATTAGAACCTTCCGGCATAACAATCCAACCATCCAATGTATCTGTTGTAGATTCAGCAAGTTTATACATAAACCTTTGTACTGTTTCCGGAGAATAGTCCAAAGTGCTGATAACCAATTTAATGTTACCGCCATAAGGTATTTTTATACCTTTCGCTCCGCTTTTTAGATCTGAAAGATTAAGGTGTCCGTCTCCTTGATCGTTGAGAATCATACGGATGGTCTTATAATCCATGCTGCCTCCAATCACGTTGTTATCAACTTCCAATATTTCATCAGTCCCCCCAAGATAAACCTTATTATTGATAGTGTCTTCAAATACAGCTGTATATGACTTTTGAGGTATGGGAAGTATAAATGTCTTCAACGATTTGCCGTCTATCCTCCAGACATTACTCTGTGTAGATATCCACATTCCATCACCAACTTTACCCATAGCAAGCGTTGTTTCGTCACTATTCGTATCAGGGAACCGGACTATCTTATGCTCATTATTGTCAAATATCACAACTCCCCCTTTAAATGCACACCACACTCGACCATCATTATCAGCACAGATATTAGTGGGGTAGCCACCTGTGAGTTCAAATATGTCATATTTAAGGAATTGCTTTTTGGCTGGAGTATATTTTACTAAAGCATTGTCTCGAAACAAAAGAATCCACAAATTTCCTTTGACGTCTTTAATGATGTCATTAACAAGATTGTTTGCTAACAAAATATTATGTGAATTTTGTGCCTCGGCATTGATGGACATATCAGAGACAACAGTACCTCCATCAATCTTTAATTTATCCTTATTTACATAATGAATTCCATTTAGAAAGCTTCCAATCCAAAAGTACCCGTTGTCTTCTACCAATGAATAAACCCAATTGGAATTATGGTCTCCAAGGCTATCTACAACATGGAACACATCGAAACTATCATTGCTTGGATTATACCTGTTTATGCCTCCATCTGTTGCAAACCACATTGAATATTCGCTATCTTCTAAAATTGCACGTATTCGGTTATGTGATAAAGAATTGGGCGAATCTGAATGCCTATACCATTTAGGCATTGAATCACCGGATAATTTGATGACACCATTAGTTCCACCAAACCATAAGTTATTCCTGCTATCACGATATATTGAATGGATTTCATTTCCTTCCCCGGAATGCGTAAGTGCACTTAATTTAACTGTTCTTAAAGAATTAGAATTGGATGCAATAGAAAAACCTCGCCCATGTCCAGCCCATACATTATGCTGACTGTCCGCATATATACACCAGATTTCATTGTCTGCAATACTCAATTCTTGACGAGAATCATGCCTATAGTGCTTAATGTAATCATTCTGTAAATCAAATACACCATTATCAGTTCCTATTAATACATGACCGTTTTCTCCATTTGACAGACTCTTAATATTATTCATATCCACGAGCATTACTTTATCCCAATGATCATTGGCAGGAGTATATTTATAGAGATAACCTTCTCCTCCCACATAGATGCTCTCATTGTCATCTGTTTCAAGAAGGCAATTTGCAAACAAAGGATATTGGTCGATATTGTTTATTCGCACCCTTACCGATTTAAAAGTTTGGGTTTGAGAGTCCCACCTTGCAATCCCATTATATGTGCCAACGTACAGAATGCCTCTACTATCACGTAATAGTGAATATACCGATCTATGCGGCAATCCATCAGTATAATCATGAATGTTTTTATCTCTAAGATTCAGCTTGCTTATACCATTCAGCCCTCCAATCCACAGTTCATCGTCATTTAACAACATAGTTCTAATTTCCTGAGGTGTCTCTACTTCATATTGCGAGACTGTTCCCACCTGAAAATCATAAGTTAATAGACCATTGTTACTACCAATGTACAACTTGTCGTTTTTTTCTAAAATGGAATATATTTGAGTACCAAACAGGGTGTTCTCTCCAACTGGATGAGTCATTACTCCATCATAAAAATATAATCCACTGTTAGTACCCAACCACATTAATCCATGACTATCTCTGAAAAGGCAAAAAACCGCAGTTTTTTTACTATCGACAGTTACATTTTTCCATGATAAATCAGATTCTGGAAGTTGCGGCATTGAATGACTATAAGATGGTTTCAAAAGAACCGAAACTAACACAATCAGTCTGAAAACAATCTTGGCTATATTCCTAATGTCCATTATGATTGCAGATATTAAATTCATACGCAAATTTACTAATTTTAAACAATGTAGGACTTGACAATATGAGCCAAATTAGACAACATATTGGACAATACATGGAACAAAACAGACTTGCAGATATGAAAAACCTCACGTCTAATCGAATAAATCAGATGCGAGGTCTTCGTTAAAAGATTAATGTAGATTATTCTTCTCCAAATCTCTTAGAGCACTTCATCCATTTATCTGAAGTGCTCACGTCATAAGTACGATCCTGTTGCCAACCGTTTATATACTCCTGACTTGTCCATGTGGAGTCTGATAAGAAGTAGTAACGCCCCGTTTGATTTCTGCACAAATATGTGTCAAAATATTAAGTACGATTACAAAAATTTGAAAACATCGAATTTTGGGGTATAAGTCGGACGCATAAGTATGGTCGAAATCTCTTCCAATCCATATTTGACAAGCGACTTTGCCTTTCTTCCATGTTTCAGAATCCTTATCGGTTTAATATTTATATCTTTATGTTCACCAACGAGATACGCCCATACAAGAGCCATGCAGACCATCGCGACAAGTCTTGCGATGCGGTCCATATCACGCATATGGGTATCCTCGATGTTGAAGCCGGAAGATTTCATGGCTCTGAAGGTCGTTTCTATCTCCCATCGTTTTTTGTATGTCAAAATCGCCTCCTCGGGCCGGTTGAAGCATATGAGAATCTGCAATTCCGGAACACCATCGGAGTTTTTGATCCGGCTGCCGGCAAGA
>Ga0137302_10522_pt1 | contig 16495 bp, 16 predicted proteins | sample Ramsor2O_GlcNAcB_FD_97184 | JGI IMG/M metagenome (GOLD analysis project Ga0137302, IMG submission 97184) | Mouse cecal microbial communities from Vienna, Austria - N-Acetylglucosamine amended with D2O_GlcNAcB | ecosystem: Host-associated > Mammals > Digestive system > Large intestine > Cecum... | reverse complement strand
CGATATTATGAGATGTATTTCTCATAAGAAGGTCTAGTGATATCTTATTATGAGCATTCAATAGGAAGGGGGAAGTCCAATGGAGCCGATGTTATAGAGTATCTATTAATAACTAAATATTTGTATTTGTACATCAGGAGGAAGAAATATGAAGATTACAAAAAAATTACTAACTGCAGCTTTGGCAGTATCAATGATGATGTCAACTATCATTTCAGCAAATGCAGCAGAATTACCTGAAATAGTGACTACGGAACAGAAGTCGGCATTGATTGAAGCGTTTAATTATATCGAGCCACAAAAGTCCGTAATTGGATGGGATGATATTAATTTTAATGAGTTACATGTAGGGGAACCGATTCATGCCTATAATTATGTCGGTAACTCATTTGAGGAAAACATGTTAATGTATCCAATTGTTGAAAACGATTGTCTTATTGCTTTAGCAATAGAAAATGAGGGGAAGTATCAGATTACGGTAGCTTTAGTTGAAGACATTAGTAGAGTAGTTGATGCTGAGACACCTTTTGCATTGGTGTATGATCAGGACAGTTGTTATCTATATGCAAATAACAGTTTTTCTATACTTGGTACATCAGATTTAAAAGATGCAAGCCGTTCAATTTTAAATCCAAATGCCAGATCTGCCTTCGACGAGTTGAAAACTGTTAAACTGGCTGATAATATGTCCTTGGATTATACACAGGATGTTACAACAAGAACTCCAGTATACTATTCATGCCCAGTTTCTTTTGTCAGTCAGAATCCACCTTCTAATATCTGCTGGGCTGCAACAATTGCATCTATTGTTAACTATAAAAAAGGGCAGTCATTGAGTGCTGCATCTGTAGCTGAAAGTCATTTTGGAAGCGATTACAATTATGGCCTTTATGATGGTGATGCACCAACAGTATTTTCGAACTATGGACTTTCCTACAGATTTCATGATCAGGTGCCTTCTGATAATAGGATATTGACTAATATTCAGAATGGCTACCCAATGTATGCTGGTCTAACATTTTCTGGTGGACGCCATGCAGCAGTGCTTTATGGTATAAATGCTGTAGGAGGATATATTTATCTTATGGACCCTGAATTTGGCTTCACTTCTTCAAGTGTGTCCGGAGGGGTGTATAGTTATGTGAGCGGGTATTCAGGGGTAAGGCTCACATTAAATAGAACTGTTTGTTATAACTGGTAAAATAAAAAAGTCGATATCAGTAATGTGACTAAGTAAAAGGCACTACTATTATTCAAAGTGAAGAATAGTAGTGCTTTTTGTGTGAGGATTCAAACACTCTGATACAAGAATTAAAGTAGGTCTGTTTGGCTGGGCTTGATTTGGCGGATAAACTGAAACAGCAATCAATGGCATTATCTGGTGGAGAGAAGCAGCGAGTTGCTATTGGTAGTGCTGTTGCATAAACAATAATAACACTTGATAAAACGAATAATGGATTGCTCTGTCAGAATATTAATCGTTTATGGACTGTCAGTCAATGGATAAAGAGAGAAAAACATCGTAGAATTGGTCCATACACATCAAATGATTTAGTTATATATAATTGATGTGGCTCCTGAATTGGTTAATTTAGGTTTGCACATTGACAATAGAATATCAGCATGGTAGATGATTTTTGGCTTTTTTATGTAACAAATGACATATTAAAATCATCTTTTGAGATACAGAACATTTTGGACATGCCTAAAGGCATGAAGAGAAGGCAATGAGCAACGCCATGATTTACCTGTCTTGAATGTAAATACAAGGTAAACACTAGGAATCGTAATAGAAGAAGTAAAAGGTATGAGCGGCACCTTCTTATGGACCATAAAACCAGTGGCCTACCCCCCAGAATGATAATGATACCTCCGTAATAATAGAATCACGGTCCAGGTAGCGCTGGAGGCATGAACAGTGAGTAAGGGTGCTGTAAAGTGTCAGGAAGGTTGTGGTTATACCTAATCTACATGCTCCCGTGGTACGAGGGGTGAGATAATATGCAGCCGCACCAGTTTATGGTGCGGCGTACCATTAAAAAAATAGAACTAATCAGCAATAGAGCTTGCTTATTAGCTGTGTTTTTTTAGAATAATATTTTTTTTTTGGTTCTTACTTGACACAGGCAGGAAAGTCAACGCTGATGAAGATTATCAAGGGGATTTATACAAAGGATGCCGGAACCGTGCTTTTGGATGGAAAGGAAGCAGATTTTAAATCTGCCCGTGACGCGCTGGATGCGGGAATTTCCATGATTCATCAGGAATTGAGCCCAATTCCGGAGATGACAGTAGCGGAGAATGTATTCCTTGGACGGGAACAGAATAAGATTAAAGGCTTACCCTTTGTGGACAAAAAGGCGTTGAATGACAGCACACAGGCGCTTTTGGAGGAATATGAACTATCCGAGTTTATCAAACCGAAAATGGAGATGAAGAATCTGAATATTGCTCAGACACAAATGATGGAGATTATCAAGGCTGTGTCCTACAACTCCAAGGTGATCATTATGGATGAACCAACATCTTCCCTGTCAGAGAAGGAGACGGAAACCCTTTTTAAGATCATTGACAGCTTGAAAGCGAAAAAGGTAGGCATTGTCTACATATCCCACCGTATGGAAGAGGTGTTCCAGCTGGCGGACAGGGTTTCTGTCTTACGGGACGGCAAGTTTATCGGCTGCGTCCGTACAAAGGAAGCCACCCCGGAAGAGCTGATCAACATGATAGTCGGACGTGAGCTGGAAGGCGGATATCCCCACAACATGGCGAAGAAGGGGGATGTGGTGCTGGAGCTGAAGAACTTTAACCGGAAGGGCGTATTTGAAAATGTAAATCTGACTGTACAGGCAGGGGAGATCCTGGGAATGGCTGGCCTGGTGGGAGCTGGGCGCAGCGAGGTCATGCGGGCCTTGGTAGGGTACGATAAGCTGGATTCAGGGGAAATTTACCTGAATGGTGAAAAGATCACGATCAGTCATCCCCGGGACGCGATCCGGCACCATATTATCATTGCTTCCGAGGATCGGAAGGCTCTGGGGCTGCTCTTGGACAGAAGTATTCGGGAGAATATCTCAATTCAAAATTTCGATCTAATGTCTAAAGGCGGGTTTATTGACAAGCCGAAGGAAAAGAATCTCTGCCATGATTATGCGGCACAGATGGCCACCAAAATGAACGGCATTGAGGACGCGGCGGGAAGCCTGTCCGGCGGAAATCAGCAGAAGGTGGTTCTTGCTAAATGTATGCTGTCTGCCCCGAAGGTGTTAATCATGGATGAGCCTACAAGAGGAATTGATGTAGGCGCGAAAGCCAAGATTTATAACATTATGCTGGATATGGCGAAGCAGGGTATCGCGATTATCATGATCTCTTCTGAGATGCCGGAGCTGATTGGCATGAGCGACCGGGTGATCGTGATGTGCGGCGGACGGATTACAGGTGAATTGGTGGGAGAAGAAGCGAAATCCCAGCAGACAATTTTGAAATTAGCATTGGGAGGAGATTGAGATGGAAAAAAAGCAAGATTTGACGAAGCTACTGAGGCAGTTTGGACTGCTGTTCGTAATTTTAGCAATTGTAATTATTATGAGCATTGTATCCCCGGTATTTTTAAAACCTCAAAATATCATTAATATCATCCGTCAGGTTTCCATTAACGGTATCATTGCTGTTGGAATGACTTGTGTCATCTTGACTGGCGGCATCGACCTTTCCGTAGGTTCCGTAGTGGCAATCACGAGTGTAATCTGCGGTTCCTTCCTGGCAATGGGGATTAACTGGTTTGTGACTTGTATCTCAGGTGTGGCCATTTTCATTCTCTTTGGCCTGTTTAACGGATACATGATTTCTTATGTAAGGTTCCAGCCTTTTATCGCCACCTTGGCCAGCATGGCAATTGGACGTGGTATCGCCTTGGCTTATTCCAATGGTAAGCCTTACCCGATCGAGGATCCATCCTTTATCGCCATCGGCCAGGGATATTTCTTGGGAATCCCTATCCCGATCATCCTTTTGGTGATTGTGGTAGCCGTGGGACTCATTACTTTAAAGATGACTACCTTTGGACGGTATATTTTTGCAATCGGCGGTAATGAGAATGCGGCAAAGCTTTCCGGCGTCAGAACCAGAAGAGTGAAATTAGCCGTATACGTGATTTCCGCAATCTGCGCGTCAATCGTGGGTTTGATTCTGTCGGCGCGTATTAGCTCCGGCCAGCCAACAGCCGGTGAGAGTTATGAAATGGATGCTATCGCGGCCACCGCGATTGGAGGAACCAGTATGAACGGCGGACTTGGTTCCCTGGTGGGCACTATCGAAGGCTTTATCCTGTTAGGGCTTATGACCAACTCCATGAACCTGCTGAACATTAACTCTTTCTACCAGCAAATCGCAAAAGGCCTTTTGATTGTAGTCGCGGTATTCCTGGATATGAAGTCAAAGGGTTCCAAGAATTAAGGGATTTCATTTGGGTTTACTGTATTGAGACAGTATCGTAGGAGATTCTGTATTGATTCAGAACGGGGCGCATTCCTGTCTGGCTTTTTAGGACATGAATCATCAAAGGTTCCTGTGCCCCCGCTGTTCTGAAATGTTGCGAGATACTATGTATTATAGATGATTGCGAAACTCAAAATATAGTTTATGTGGATAAATTTTAATATTTCCGACGAAGTTACAGGCTTTGCGAGAAATAAAATAAGAATGGTTACTAAAATCGAACCGTTCAAAGAAAGTTATCCACATTTCCACGGGCATTGAAGAGTGTAGTAACTGACATTTTTGAGGAGATAGTGATTTATCAAAATCAAAAAATCCAGTATTTTCGATGAGCTCAGAGTTTCGCAAACGCCTATATATATTTAATTTAAAAGGAGGAGATTAGAATGAAAAAGAGAATCTTAGGTGTTACGTTGTGTTTTGCGGTGACTGCCAGCATATTGGCGGGCTGCGGCGGTTCTTCCGCTGCTACGGCTACCACTGTGGCAGCGGCAGGCGAGAGTGCGGCGGCACAGTCTGACGGCGGAGAGAAAGCGGCCAGAGAGACAAAAGCTGAAGGCGATAGCAGCATCACCATTGGTTTCTCATCCAAGACAAACTCAGATACCTTTGTTAAGAATATCGCTGACGCAGCGGAGGCAAGGGCTAAGGAGCTGGGCATCAACCTGGTCATGATGGACGCAGCCGGAGATGTAAACAAGCAGATCAGCGACTGTGAAACTATGATTGCCCAAGGTGTGGATGCTTTGGTCGTCATTCCTCAGGATGTGGAGGGAAGCGCTCCTGTTGTAAGCATGGCAAACAATGCGGGAATTCCGATTATTATTGACAATGGGGATATTGCAGATAAGGACTATACCGCGTTCGTAGGCTGTACCGATCAGGAGTCAGGAGAGCTTCTTGGAACATGGTTTATAGAGAATGTGCCGGAGGGTTCCAAAGTATGCATCATTGAGGGGCCCATGGGACAGTCCGGACAGGTTGGCCGTTACGCAGGATTTGAAAAGGTTGGAATGTTAGATCACTTTGAGGTCCTTTCCACTCAGACCGCGAACTGGAAGCGTGACGAGGCAATGGCTCTGGCAGAAGACTGGCTGACCACTTATGGCGATGACTTGAAGGCTATTATCTGTGAGAATGACGACATGGGCCTTGGCGCTCTGGCAGCCTGCAAGGCAGCTGGAAGAACTGATATAGTTATCGGTGGCGTAGATGGACTGGAAGACGCGGTTGAGGCTGTTAAGAGTGGAGAGTACGGCGTATCCGTTCTTCAGGACTCTGAGGGACAGGGTAAAGGCGGCGTGGATGTGGCCTACCAGATTGTAACAGGACAGGAATATGAAGAAGATACCAGGATCCCCTTCCGTCCTATTACAAAGGAGAACGTAGACTCCTATCTGTCAGGCGGTGTCGAAGCTATTTCAAAGTAAATCAACGCACTTCTATCTAAGATCAAAACAGCAAGAGCTGAGTTAGATCGTAAGTAAGAAAACAGCACCGCCTGCAGAGGAAACCCCAGATGCTTTGTAGCGGTGCTGTTTTTTTAAAGTTTCAGTTCACGGTGCTTTTTGTGCGGCTGCGCCAAACAAAAAGATACCCCTCCCTGTGAACAATAACTTTTGGAATTAGGCAACTGTCCTGTCACGTGAACATTAATGGAAAAAGCTGGAAAGGTGTGGTATAATATATGCTGAGAAATATTCCTAAAATCCTTCCGCCGGATTTGGTGAAATATATGATGGAAATGGGGCATTCGGATTATCTTGTGATTGCGGACGCCGGGTTCCCGGCGGCGGCCCACGCAAAGCGGCTGGTTCGGATGGATAGTGTGGAAATTCCGGAATTGTTAGAGGCAATTCTTCCGTTTTTCCCACTGGATTACTTTGTGGAAGACCCGGTTCGCCTGATGCAGAAGCTGCCTCATGAACCGGAAGTAACCATCTGGGAAACCTACCGGACTTTACTGAACAAATATGATAAGGATGATGCTTTTAGGGAATTCCATTATCTGGAGAGGCTTCCTTTCTATGAAGAGACAAATAAAGCCTATGTGGTGGTGCAGACAGGGGACACTTCCCGTTATGGGAATATCATCCTTCAGAAAGGAGTTTGTGTGTAAGCCAGATGTAATATCGAGAGGAGAAGCAATACATAGGGAACAGAGATCAGCTCTTGAAAGCCAAAAGGATCCTGATGCGGGAGGGAAAAGCTAAGGGAGTTGAGATGATTGATGTGCAGAACCGCTCCGGCATGCATTTTGACGTTAATGTCAGCCGTGGGATGGACATACCGTATCTGGACTTTCAGGGAGAAAATATTGGCTTTATTTCTCCCTGCGGGGTTGTGGCGCCTCAATATTTTGACGATAAGGAGCTGGGGTTTTTAAAAAGCTTTACCGCCGGATTCCTGACCACCTGCGGCCTGAAAAGCGCCGGGGCTCCCAACGAATATGAGGGGAAGAGCTATGGGCTTCATGGGAATATCTCCCATACCCCTGCCGAGGAAGTGACCTGCGTGGTGGAAGAGGGGGATATCCCCAGTGTTGTCATTACAGGCAAGGTAAGGGATGGGGTGATCTTTGGCTACAAGATGCTCCTGGAGAGAGAGATTCGGTGTAATTATCAAGAAAAGAAATTTACAATCCGAGACAGGGTGACCAACCAGGGATTCCAGAGAACGAACCATATGATTCTGTATCACTGTAATATCGGCTACCCAGTCTTATCACCAGACAGCGAGATCTTTATTCCGGCCAGGGAGACCAAGGCTCGGACAGCCCACGCTCAGGAAGGGATTCAAATCTGGGATCAGCCGCAAAAGCCGGATCCGAATTATGAGGAAATGTGCTATTATCATGCTCTGAAAGCTGACGCGGATCACTGGACAGGGGCGGCAGTCTATAATCCGAACCTGAACCTTGGAATCGCTATTGAATTTGACAAAACCACCCTGGATTTTTTTGTTCAGTGGAAAATGATGGGGGCGGGCGATTATGTGTTAGGGCTGGAACCAGGCAACAGCACCATTGATGGCATTGAGGATGCCATTAAAAATGGAGCCATGAAGTTTCTAGAGCCAGGGGAGACAGTAGAGTATCATTTGGCTTTTCGGATCTTGTCATCCAAGGAAGAACTGGAGGAAATGAAAAGCAAGGCCAGGGTATGAGAGGGTTGTAAATTACAGCGATGGAATCAATTGTTTATCAAGAATAGGAGGATGCAAGATGACAGAAAAAGAACTAACAATGAAAGCCGGGGCTGACCTAGACGCCAAGTTGGAAGAGGCAAAGAAAACAGGAAACCTGGTGGTGAAGGATGCTACAGAGGACGAAAAAGTAATCCGTGATACCTTTGAAAAGGGAAAAGGGGTATTCCGTCTTTTCGCGGCTTTTGTACCCAGAAGATTTGGAAAAGCCGGACATCGTTTAAAACTTCATCCAGATGATTATTTTGCTTTCGGCATGGCCAGAGGTTCTATCACAGAGAGATGGTTTGCGTCTACCATTGCGGCCCAGAACGGCGAGCTGGCTAAAGCGGATGAGGGCATGGCTTATGTGTGCGTGGATTACAATTCCGATGAAAAATTTTCTCTGCGGACAGCAGTGAGGGTATTAGGGGAAGAGATCGTTGGGAAGGAATTAATGGAGAAATACAATGGCTGGCCCATGTATTCCAAGTTCTTTGATAACGAAAACCCATTGTTCCATCACCTTCATTTAACCTTTGAGGATGCGGCTCGTGTAGGAAAATTAGGAAAGCCAGAGTGCTATTACTTCCCCAAGCAGTTGAATAATTATTTTGGAGAGGCCAACTATACTTACTTTGGTTTTGACCCTGACGTAAATCCGGAGGAAATCAAAGAGAGAATCCGTCATTTCGCGGAAGATGACACCAGAATCACCGATCTGTCCAGAGCTTATCGGATTCAGCTGGGAACTGGCTGGTATACGCCCGCGGGCGTAATCCACGCGCCGGCTTCCATATTGACCTATGAGCCTCAGTGGAATTCTGATGTAAACTCTGTATATGAGAATATCGTATCAGGAGAGGTATACCCGCCTGAGATGCTTAACGAGGAGTGCCCGCCTGAGGACAATGGAGTGGATGCCGTATTCAAGCTCCTTGACTGGGATAAGAATGTAGATCCACACTATAAGAAGCACTATTTCAGACCGCCGGTTGTGGAAGCAGAAGATGAGCAGTATACTCAGAAATTGATTACATACGCTAATCCTTATATCGCGGCCAAGGAGCTGACGGTGAATCCGGGACAGACTGTTGTCACCAAGGACGGAGCCGCGTATGGCTGCATCTTTGTACAGGGACATGGTAAGTTCGGAGTGTATGACGCTGAGGCCGCGACCCTGCTTCACTTTGGCCAGCAGAGCACGGATGAATTCTTCGTATCAGAGAAAGCTGCTGTTGAGGGAATTACCATTACCAATGAGAGCAAGGTAGAACCTCTGGTTGTTCTGAAGCACTTTGGCCCAAACTGCCCAGGCGTACCGCAGGAAGCCTGATTCAGATTAAGGCTGCCAGGCAGCGCTGTTGCGGTGGAATGACGCGGCTGTCAATCGGTTTTGGCGCCAGGCCGTTGTCTGTCCCCGGTTTTTCAGTTTGCTGAGGGGCCGGGGCAAAGCCTGCTACAGCCCTGTCCGGGCGGCACAGGAATGACGTTGACGCTGCTGTGGGGAAGGGCCGGCGGTAGTGGAAAGTAGGAGGGAAGATGATGTATTAATTGGTATTGATAATGGAGGCACTTTTTCAAAAGCCGCCATTTTTGATGAAGAGGGAAATCAGATTGCGGTTGCCAGTGTTCCCACGGTTACCATCATCCCAAAACCAGGTTACACGGAACGGGATATGGATGAACTGTGGAGGGGGAACGCACAGGCAGTGCGCACCGCAATCCAAAAGAGCGGGATTGACCCAAAAGATATCGCGGGCGTGTCTTTTTCCGGTCATGGAAAGGGACTTTATATGATTGACGGGGATGGGAATCCCTCTTATCACGGAATCTTATCCACAGATGCCAGAGCCTGGAAATATGTGGAGGAATGGTATAAAGACGGAACCAACAAGAAGGTCCATGAAAAGACTGTCCAGGAGATTTTAGCCTGCCAGCCGGTGAGTATCTTGGCCTGGTTTCAAGAAAACCATCCGGAAGTTTTGGAGAAAACAAAATATATTTTTGCGGTTAAGGACTATATCCGCTATAAACTGACTGGCGATGCTTTTGCGGAATATACGGATTTTTCCGGCGCTAATCTGGTGAATCTACATACAAAATCATATGATAAAGAACTGATGGAACTGTTTGGGCTGGGAGATATGTATGAAAAGCTACCTCCGCTAAAGTATTCAGCGGAAATAGCCGGGCATATCACTGCCAAGGCAAGCGAGGAAACCCTGATTCCGGAGGGCGTTCCTGTAGCTACCGGAATGTTTGATGTAAATGCCTGTGGAATCGCTTCCGGCCTGGCCAGTGAGAAAGATATGTGTATGGTGGCCGGAACCTGGAGTATCAATGAATTTATTGAAAAAAATCCCATTGACAATGGAACCGTTGCTTTAAACTCTATGTTCTGTATGCCAGGTTACTTCCTGATTGAAGAGAGTTCCCCTACATCAGCCGGTAATATGGAATGGTTCATCCGAAATCTTATGGATTACGAAAAAAAGGCCGCGAAAGAGGAAGGCAGAAGTGTTTACGATATTACCAATGAGTGGGTAGCGTCCATTGAGCCTCAGGACAGTAAAAATCACAAAAACCGTAAATCCCCGCTTGGAATACAAAGAGATTTATGAAGAAAAATACGCGACTTATCGCGCGGTAATTGACGGCCTCAGCAAAGCCTGGGAGCATTTTAAAAACTGATTTTTTGAAAGAGAGGATATAACCATGATGAAGATAGCAGTTCTTGGCGCAGGCGCTATTGCGCATAAAATGTCTAACACCATCAGCCAGATGGAGAATGTAGAGCCTTATATCATTGCGGATACTGTGGCAGAGAAGGCTCAGAGCCTGGCAGATCAATATGGATATACAAAGGTGTGCGGCTCTGTGGATGAGATTGTGGCAGATGATGCTGTGGATCTTGTATATATTGCGCTTCCCCATTCTCTTCACTATAAATTTACAAAGATCTGTCTGGAAGGCGGAAAGAATGTTCTCTGTGAAAAATCTTTCACGGTAAACGCGGATCAGGCAAGAGAAATTCTGGCTTTGGCGGAGGAGAAAAAGCTTCTTCTGCAGGAAGCCATCTGGACAAGATATATGCCGTCCAGAAAGATAATCAATGATGTTATCGCCAGCGGCGTGATTGGAGAGGTGACTTCCCTTAATGCTACTCTGGGCTATGAATTAAGCGCGGTTCCGAGAATTTGGGATGTGAACTTTGCGGGCGGGGCATTGCTTGACTGTGGCGTTTATCTGGTTCATTTCGCGAGGATGATTTTTGGCGGTAATATTACTGATATCAAGACATCGGCTGTATTCAGGAATGGTGTTGACATGTGCGATAATATCACCATGATTTTTGATGACAGTAAGATGGCTACTATGCAGAGCAATGTTTATGCCGCGCAGAACCGCAGCGCCGCAATCTTTGGAACCAAGGGCTATATTGAAATTACCAATATCAATAACCCGGAGAAAATCACAGTCTTCAATGACCAGTATGAAGAAACCGCATCCTATCTGCCGCCTAAGCAGATTACTGGTTATAAGTATGAGGTTTTGGCATGCATGCGCGCCCTTGAGAACCATGAAATCGAGTGCCAGGAGGCTCCTCACGCTGAGACCATCAGAGTAATGGAGATAATGGATGATATCCGTAAATCATGGGGATATGAGATTCCTGTCATTAAATAGGGGAGACAAAAATGTCCAATGAATTAGAAATTTTAACAAAACAGGAGGCGCTTCTGCAGTTCCCCAAATTTGACCAGGGGGATGCCTATGAGCTGGAGAAATTTATGGTGGAATATGCCAGGAGTCAAAATATCGTGATTGCCGTTTCCATCCGCATGGGCAGCGGGAGCATTGTATTCCAGTATCTTCCGGACGGTACCAACCTGTTAAATCAGAAATGGATGGAGAGAAAGTACAATACGGTCAGGCTAACGGAGGACAGCTCTCTGATGGCCTCTTTGAAGTGGGAGGAGGCTGGGGAAACTCCAAAGATACACGGGCTTTCAGAGGAGGAATATGCCCTTTGCGGAGGCGGTTTTCCCATCCGGATCAAGGGAAGCAAGCCTATTGTGGGGGTCATCCTGGCATCTAATCTGTTCCATATCGCTGATCATGAATTTATTATTAACTGCCTTCGGGAATATTTGAATTGTCCTGAGGCTCCTACCTTTCCATATACCTGTCCGTAAGGGACGGTAAATTGTAAACTTTACTGTGAAAGTCCAGCCGCCGACAGGCGGCATAATCTCAGGTATGCCAAGTGCGCCCGCCAGTCTTTCAACGTGTGGCGGCGCGTCCGCCTGCCGGGCGCATGCAGGTTTACTGTGAGATTCAAGAAGGAGATTAAATATGTTAGAGGCATGAAAAAAACAAGTGTATGAAGCAAATATGCTTCTTCCCCAATATGGCCTGGTAACCTTTACCTGGGGAAATGTCAGTGGTATCGATCGGAAGGAAGGACTTATTGTCATCAAGCCAAGCGGTGTTGAGTATGACAAGCTGACGCCGGATAACATGGTAGTGTTGGATCTGAAGGGGAACAAGGTGGAAGCTGGATATAATTCTTCTTCCGACACAGCAACCCATTTGGAGCTGTATAACCGTTTTCCGAATATCGGCGGTATCGTCCATACCCATTCCTCATGGGCTACCAGATGGGCCCAGGCCGGCAGGGGATCCCTTGTTACGGGACTACCCATGCGGATTATCTCTATGGCCAGGTGCCCTGCGTCCGGAACCTTACGCCAGAGGAGATTGAGGAAGGTTATGAGAGGAATACCGGCGTCTTAATTACGGATTATTTCCAGGAGCAGAAGCTGGACTATGAGGCGATGCCCGCTGTGCTCTGCAAGAACCATGGCCCCTTCGCCTGGGGTAAGGATCCCTTTGAGGCAGTACACACCGCGGTAGTGCTGGAAGAGGTGGCAAAAATGGCAGCCAGGTGTGAGCAGATTAACCCACAGGCTGCCACGGCTCCCCAGTCCCTTCAGGATAAGCACTATTATAGGAAACACGGGGCCAACGCCTATTATGGGCAGCAGAAACGTTAGGTGAATGAAAGACTTTCATTAAGTAAGAAAGGAAAAAGGATGATGGATCAATTAGAACGGGAATAGATGGCTGTTAAGGTGCGCAAGGGAATTCTGGAGTGCGTGCACCATGCAAAGTCCGGGCATCCCAGAGGCTATCTTTCTGCGGCTGAGCTGTTTACGTGTCTGTATTATGAGGAGATGAAGATTGACCCTAAAAATCCCAAGGATCCTGATCGGGATCGGTTCGTGCTGTCAAAAGGGCACACGGCGCCTGGCCTTTATTCCGCATTGGCCAACAGGGGGTATTTCCCAGTGGAAGAATTAAAGACTCTGCGCCATATTGGATCCTATCTCCAGGGTCATCCGGATATGAAGCATATTCCGGGAGTTGATATGTCCAGCGGTTCCCTGGGACAGGGAATCTCAGCGGCTGTGGGCATGGCCCTAGCGGCAAGGCTTCAGGGAAAAGGCTATCGTGTTTATACTCTCCTTGGGGATGGGGAGATCCAGGAAGGGCAGGTATGGGACAGCTATGTTTGCCGGACATAGGAAACTGGATAACCTGGTGGTGATTGTGGACAATAACGGCCTTCAGATTGACGGACCGGTGGATGAGGTGTGTTCTCCCTCTCCCATTGACGAGAAATTTAAGGCTTTCCGGTTCCATGTGATTAACGTGGCGGATGGCAATAATATGAAACAGCTGGAGGCTGCTTTCCAGGAAGCCAGGACGATTCAGGGTAAGCCCACGGCTATTATCATGAAGACGGTAAAAGGAAAGGGGATCTGGCATGGCTCAGCTCCCAATACAGAACAGTATGAAATGGCCAGGAAGGAATTAGAGGAAATGGAGGAAGCATTATGCCGGAAGTAAAGAAGATTGCCACAAGGGAAAGCTACGGAAGGGCCTTGGCCCAGCTGGGGAAGGAAGAACCTAGGCTGGTAGTGCTGGACGCTGATTTGGCGGCAGCCACTAAAACTGGAGTTTTTAAAAAGGCGTTCCCGGAACGGCATATTGACTGTGGGATTGCAGATTGCAACATGATGGGAATTGCTGCTGGACTGGCAGCGGCAGGTATGGTGCCTTTTGCCAGCACCTTTGCCATGTTTGCCTCAGGCAGGGCCTTTGAGCAGGTGCGCAACTCCATCGGCTACCCTCATTTGAACGTAAAGATTGGAGCGACCCATGCTGGGATTTCCGTGGGGGAGGATGGGGCGACCCACCAGTGTAATGAGGACATCGCTCTGATGCGTACCATCCCTGGTATGACAGTGATCTGCCCATCTGACGATGTGGAGGCTAAGGCAGCGGTTCGCGCGGCTTTTTACCTGGACGGCCCGATATATCTGCGGTTTGGCCGTTCGGCTGTCCCAGTGCTCAATGACAGGCCTGACTATCAGTTTGAGATCGGCAAGGGAATCCGGATGAGAGAGGGGACTGATTTTACTTTGATTGCCACAGGGCTTTGTGTCAGCGCGGCCTTGGAAGCGGCAAAGCTGTTAGAGAAGGATGGCATTTCGGCAGAAGTAGTCAACATCCACACTATCAAGCCTCTGGATCAGGAGCTGATCCTGTCCTGCGCCACAAAAACCAAAAAGCTGGTTACCATTGAGGAACATTCCATCATCGGCGGCCTGGGCGGCGCGGTCTGTGAGTGCGTCAGCGAGTGCTGGCCGGTTCCGGTGAAGCGGATTGGCATTAAGGATGTATTCGGGGAGTCAGGCCCAGCGGCTGACCTGCTTGTAAAGTATGGCCTGGATGGAAATGGGATTTATCAGGAAGTAAAGGCATTTGTCAAATAAATTGTAATGTATGCCGCCTAAGGGCGGCAGAGATTTTGTAATTAGAAAAACTCACAGGGAACTACAGATTAATAAATAGAAAAAAGCGAATAAAGCAAAGAGATGCCGGTATGTGGATATGCTTCCAGTACAGGTTGTTACACCGTTAGGCAAAAAAATAAATATCCATAGTTTTGTTGCGGGGGTCAACAAGAATTTTTTCAATGATGCTGCGGGCAGCGGGGATTTTTTCAGACATTGGGCAATCACTTTTGAGAAGGGTAATAGCGTTGAGCAGCTTCACTTTGAATTGGGGTTCGTTCAAAGCGGCCCCTTCTTGGGCCTGGTTTTTTGCTTCCTGCAATTCTTTGATGTTGGAAGCTATGCGGCGTTTATTCTGGGCATATTCATCTATTGTATCTATTTCAGCAAGGTAGGCTTGCTTTGCACGTTTTAGCTGGGCTTCCAGTAGCTTAATTTCTTTATCATAGTCAATCTGGGGTTCTGGCTGGGAAACAGTTATGTTCTTCACGTAGGGTGCCAGCGGTCCGGCATATACTTCTGACAGTTTATCAAGTACCATTTCAACAGCCACATCAACTAAAATAGATGACCCCTTTTTACAGGCCCCACGGGTTTGATTGCCACAACGGAAGGCATCATGCTGCGGGGGCTTCCTTGTATTATAACTATATCCAGCGCCACAATGGGGGCATACCAAAAGGCCGGAAAGCCAGTGCTTCCGAAATTCAGCGGGCTTTTCATTCTTTTTATAGTGTTTAGCACGTTCTGCAATAATTTCTTGTACAGCGTCAAAAATTTCTTCATCAACAATAGCAGGATAGTTCCCTTTTTTCAGAATAGGTTTACCATCTTTTTCAGCCCAGTGATATGCTTTGTTTTTTATATTCATCAACATGCGTTTTACTTGGCGACTATCAATAATGTTTCCACGTTGGCTTTTGATACCTTTTGCGGCCAGGGTTTCACAAATGGAATAATATGAACTATCATCATAATAGATAGCTTCATACATCCAACGCATTATAGGCGCTTTGACTTCATCCAGTACAATGCTTCCATCTTTAAGGCGCTTTAATCCGAATTGAACATCACCTGGCAAATCACCACGTAAGGCCCGGTCATTATGCCCACGTTTTACGCTTTTTGATAGCTTTCGTACATATATTTCATTTGTAGCGCCTTGCATTGCATCAATATAAAGTGACATTTCATCATCTTCCAGGTTCGGTTCGGTCATGGAGATAAGGCGCACACAATTTTCTTTTAAAATAGATTTGTAGGTAAGACTTTCGACCAGGTTCCGGGCAAAACGGCTACTATCATAAATCAGCACGAATTGAAATTCACCTGTTTCACTGTCATCAATCATTTTTAGAAAGTCGGGCCGTTTGCTGGCGTGTTGACCGCTGATGCCACGGTCAATATATTTGCGTATGACAACGTACCCATTCCGTTTTGCATATTCCATCAAAACACGTTCCTGGCTTTCAATGGAATGTTCCTGCATATCGGTGGACATTCTCATATAAAGAACAGCAATTTTTTTCATCATATCATTATAGCACCTGCCTTTTCATTTCCTGTTATTTCCCGCCTGCATGTGCTATAATAGCAATGCAGATGGTATGTTGTATCTGGTATGATATATCTTTGCACAAGCCCTTGTGGTGTTCCCAGCACCGCAGGGGTGTTTTATTTTCTTTACTTATACATAATCAATGTGGAATAACCTTCCATGTCTTTTCCCCAGGTTCCACGGCCCTGGTCCTGCAAAGCGGTCACTTTCAAGTCAACTATTTCATATCCATCCTGCTGCATCAATGTAAGTATCTGGTCAATTTCAGTGCTGTATTTATCTTCACACATGAAGTTTTGGTTTGCTAATTTCCCAAAACTATTGACCATGACAACATGTGTGAAACCATCCTTTTCCTTCAAACACTTCTTGACATCTGCATAAACAC
>Ga0137302_10515_pt1 | contig 16946 bp, 12 predicted proteins | sample Ramsor2O_GlcNAcB_FD_97184 | JGI IMG/M metagenome (GOLD analysis project Ga0137302, IMG submission 97184) | Mouse cecal microbial communities from Vienna, Austria - N-Acetylglucosamine amended with D2O_GlcNAcB | ecosystem: Host-associated > Mammals > Digestive system > Large intestine > Cecum... | reverse complement strand
CCCCTTCCATATCCCGGATCTGATGGATCATAGTCTGAATACTCCGGGACATCCGGTTAAACTGCCTGCCCAGCATACCAAGCTCATTTTTGCTGCTCTCATCCAGCTGTTCCCCCAGTGAACCATTTTCCATCCGCTCCATTGCGGTTCGCAGCCTCTTTAGGGGTGCAGTCAGCCTGTAGAGACTGTATACCGACAATGCCGTTGCTACCAGAAGCCCTCCTGCTGCCAATACCAGAAACCAGCGTTTTAAGGAAACCAGGCTTCCATAGAGGGATTCCTTGGGAATCTCCGTTACAATAGTCCAGGGCAGCCCCTGTATTCGATGGTAATTTATCTGGATATCCTCTTTCATCAGGTACCCGTCTCCGGTTTTCTCCAGCTCCCCAGGGGTAAACTCTGCCTGTTTTCCTGCTTTTTCCCTGTTTTGATGTACCACAACCACCCCTTCGTCATTCATCAGATAGCTTTCCCTTTCATCCGGCGTATCTGATTTTGTAAAGAGGGCGGCAAGTGCGTCTTGCTGTATATTCACTACCACGGTGGCATATCTCCCGGTTCCCAGCCAGATGCTGCTGACCGCCGTCACGTAGGGTATCTCATTCTTTTCCCCCTCCATGGCAAAATTCTGATTCGTATATCCGCCAAACCACAGTACCTTGCCGGGATTTTTCAAAGCTTCCTCCTGTATTCCCAGGGAATACCAGGGCAGTTCCAGATTGGGTATCCTGGTTACCATGTTCTTTTTCTCCATAACGCCCAGTGCCGTACCGTCATTGCCATAGTAATAAATAGAATCCAGATATTCATAGTTTCCCATCACCACATTCGTATAGTCAAAAATCTGCATTGCTTTCTGAATACTTCCGAACTGGTTTTTCCAACCCTGCCTCATATAATCCTGAAGAGAATCCTGTATCATAAAAAGCCGGAGAATCTTTTCAACTTCCTGAGTATATCGGACGATGTTATACTGATTCTGCTGGAAATACTGCTGCATCATACTGGCTGACTGTTCCTGAATTACTTTTTCGGAACGTTTATAGCTGAATATGGAAACCACTCCCACCAGCAATGTAATCGTTACCATAAAGACCGCCAGCAGCTGGGACTGAAGCCGTCTGCTGAATGCCTGTCCGTTATTCTTTTTCCTTCTCATGACCTCTTCCGCCTTTCCTTTCCAGAAGCGTGCTTGAAAACTGCTTTCTGACAGCTGCATTAAGTTTATGGGATAGATGTCTTCTATACCCCTTTTTTAAAGGAATTGGGAGATTGTCCGGTCACTTTCTTAAAGGTTCGGCTGAAATAACTTTCATCCAGAAACCCCACCTTCTCCGCTATTTCATAAGATCTTAAGTTGGTACTGCGCAGCAGCTCCTTGGCTTTTTCAATCCGGTAATTCATAATATAGTTGGTTAAATTTACACCCAGCTCTTTCTTGAAAAGACCGCACACATACGTCCTGCTCAGCTCCACCATTTGAGACACCTGATCCAGCGTGATATCTTCCTGATAATGCAGGCTGATGTAAAACAGGATATCCTTTACGGGTTTGCTTAGCAATGTCTGCTCATCGCAGCTGCCCTGAAGATATTCCATACAGGATTCGTACACCTCCAAAACTCCATCAAAAGTCTGGCTGTCTTTTAGCCTTGTCATAAACTGCTCCGTGATCTGATATCTCTGCGTACCCTCCGGCAAAATTCTACACATCTCCACATTGATCCCATGTTCAAAATAATGCCGGATGGTAACCGGATTCTCATGCTGGCAGAAGCCTTCTTCCGCTTCATGAAACCGCCTGACAGCCGTATCATCCATTTTCAGCTTCTGAATCAGCCTTCCCATCTTCCTGCGAATCAGCATCTTACAGTCATCCGGGCTTTGCGCCGCAAAAACATTATTTCTATCCAATCCATAGAAGAATTTCTTTTCCAGCGCCTGGGCGCACTGATGGTACATTTCATAAAGTTCGTCATAGCCATTGCCCCTTTGGCTTATAGCAAAAGAAACCGTGCTTTTCACACACCGTTTCAGCACATCTCGCATTTTTTCCAGCCGGCAGCACATCTGTTCAGAGAGCATTACACTTTCCGGTTCTTCTTCCAGGATCATAATAAATCTGCCGTCTTTTTCCGGAAGCAGGATATGGTTTTCCTCCACCAGCAGCTCCGACAGGATATTTTCCACTGCGGAATCCAGAATACTTCCGTAAGAGTCATTGAATATCCGCTTGCTTTCCACATAGTGATCAATTTCCAGCGCCACCATCTGCATTTGTTTCCCGGGGTATAGGAACTGTTCTTTCATTTTCAATTTCCATTCCGGTCCCATATCCAGGCGGTAGTAGAGAAAATTCCGAAGAGAGTCCTCAAACCGTTTTCGCTCCATCCCATTTTCCTGGGTCTTCTGGCTTTTGTCCATGACAACCAGTTCCCTTTTGACCTTCTCCAGAACCTTTTCCATGTCCTCCTGTGTCATAGTGAGCTTTAACACATAATCCGAGACTCCAAGTGATAAAGCTTCCCGTACAATATTGAATTCTTCCAGGCAGCTGAGGATGATAAATCTGGTCCGCTCATCCTTTTGCCGGATCTGCCTGATCAGTGTAATTCCATCCATCACAGGCATTTTAATATCAGTAATAACAATATCCGGCTGAAAGGTTTCCCAGGCTTCCAGCGCCTGCTGACCATTTTCCACATCTGCCGCCACTTCCATGCCCAGCTTCTCCCAGTCCACAGACATTTTAATTCCCAGCCTTACAAACATTTCATCTTCCGCAATTACAATCTTATACATGATCTTTCCCCCATAATCCCATGTTTTTATACATCAAAACTCTCCGAACCCCAAATCTGAATAATTTGTGCCTCCGAGAGTATAATGATGATTCATTGTATTTATTATATCATAAAATCCGTTCATGAATATATGCAACGTTCGTAAAATTTACCGAAATTGTGTTCATAATGTTACTATTTACGCATTTTGGTTGTACAGAGTAACTTTTTAAGTATCAGTTAAAAACCTGATTTTCTAAAAGGGCGGCTTTCTGGCTATTTTCAGCACCCAGGCATAATCACAGGGCTTCTGAGCCGGTAGACTGACAACCAGTCCCTCATCCGTACAGTTCCACTGCAGCGGTGCATCATCACCCAGCATGGTGATCCCTGCTATTTCCCCCGGATAAAACTGTGCCGCACTTTTGATAACTGCCTTTCCATCCTGCGGCCATCCCAGTAAAGCAGCGTAAAGCATGTTTCCATTCACGGTAAACCGGATATCTTCCGAACTATACCGAAGCTTTTCTCCCTCACTGAACATACCTGCCTTTTCCATTTTCGCCGGACCCTCTCCAAAGGTGAACCAGGGAGTGGTATCATAGATTGCCTCGCCATTGACCTCTAACCATTTCCCCATCTCCAAAAGAATATGTCTGGCTTCTTCCGGTATCTCACCATTGGGCTTTGGTCCCACATTAAGCAGGAGATATCCGTTCTTGCTCACATTGTCGATGAGGTAATGTACCAGTTCCCCCGGTTTCTTGTATTTTGCATCGAACAGGTAGCACCATCCCTCTCCGTCATCTACCGTAGTGTCGGTGATCCATTCGTGATACATCATCCGGTCGAATCTTCCCAGCTCCAGATCAATGACTCCGTTTCCTGCGGGCAGATCCTGATATTTATAAGTCGTTACCACATCCCGCCCCTGTTCCTCACTTTTGCTGTAGTAATAGGCCAGCATCTCTGCCCGGTAGGTTTCCGGCATAAATCCCAGTCCAAAGTCAAACCACAGCATATCAGGCGTAAAGCGGTCGATTATTTCCTTACATTTTGCAAGCCATTTATCACAAAATGCTTTGTCCGGCAGCGTCTGGGCATTCCAGATGGGCCATTCCCCTTTGTCCGGTATCCCATTCTTCCAGTCCAGGTCATGGGGCGTACCATACAGATCAAAATTTTCCGGATTGGATAAATCGGTTCCCTCCACCCAATGAGGGAAGAATCTCCAGTTTTCTGCATGATGAAGTGCAACCATATATTTCATACCCTTTGCCCGGATTTCCCGTTCCATTTCAGCCACTACATCAACTTTCGGTCCCATTGCAGCGGAATTCCAGCGGTTTAATCCGGTATCCCACATACTGAACCCGTCATGGTGCTCGCCCACAGGACCGGCAAATTTTGCACCTGCCTTCGCAAATAATTCTGCCCATTCCTTCGCGTCAAACTTTTCTCCGGTAAACTCCGGGATAAAGTCTTTGTATCCGTATACGGACGGATCACCGTAAGTCTTTGTATGGTACTCATACTGGGGACTTCCTTTCTGATACATATAAAATCCATACCAGCTGCCATTTGGTCTGCAGGCGGGAACGGAATAAATTCCCCAGTGGGTGTATATTCCGAACTTCGCCTTCTGGAACCAGGCAGGCGTTTGATGTGTTTTCAGTGAATTCCAGGATGCTTCATATTTCATAATGTAATCCTCCTTATGCATGTGTATTTTTTTCTACATAGTGTATAATATCATTTGCTTCATCTACGGAATTCGCATAGGTATGCAGAAACAGCCCTCTGGATGACAGATTCTCAAGCAATGATGGAATGTCCGATGCAGGTGTCATCACCAGGACTTTTTTCCCTGCCTCCTGCATCCTTTTCAGTGCCGGAATAAAATGCGCGGGACTTTCCTGCCCATCCACATTTGTCCATTGAATCATCTGAAGCTCTTTTTGCGCCAGTAGATGATCCAGATGGTTGATCTGTTCTTTTCCGTCAAAATGATAAACCGGATATTCTTCCCATTCCATCTGCTTTTTCAGCTCTGGCACCACAAACTGCCGATAACAGTCCGGTGAAAACATGACCGACATATCACACTGCATCTGGGCATGACGCCCGGGTGCCCAGGTGTCCATCCACCCCACACAGCTGCCGCCTTCATTGCAGTTTTTCTCCAGCTGATAAAACGTCTCCGCAGCATCTGTCCAGCCTTCATTGATTGTGGAAATGGCAGACTGCACTGCTTCCGGGCAGCTATACATATCCATCATGGTTTCTATGGAACCATGAAGATGTCCAATGGCATCCAGGGTGCCGCAGTTATCCGGCATAGACAGCAGATAATTTCCCATTCCCTTTTCCGCAAGATATTTTACAATTTCCCGCTGGCGGCGGTAGAATATATTTTCACGGTCATATTTCCATTGGTGCTCTTCCAGATCTTCCACCACAGCATCGAACCAGATCGTATCCGGTTTTAGCGTGTATTTTCCTCCGTAGTAGACACAGTGCCCGGATGCACCGAAGTTGGGCATTACCAGCGGCAGGGATTCCCCGCCGAAATAAGTCTGTTCCAGTCTTTGGATATTCCGTTTCCAGATCCGCTCCGGGTTCAGCCAGTAGTCTTCCAGATCCTTGGGATCATCAGGATTACATTCCCCGGGGGCAAAAATATGGACATTTGTTTTCCCGTCCCTTGGTGCCGCCACGGATATACAGCAGCGGTCCAGGACCTCATTGTCCCATAAGGCAGTCAGCCTGGCTTTGGCTTTTTCCCAGTCTTCTTTGTAGTACATTAATCACACCTGCTTTCTTACGATCACCTGATTTTCAAATACCCGCTCTGCTTTGCATTTATTTCCGGTCAGAACGATATTTTCCCGGAACCTGATATCATTAGAGGCAGCCCCTACCATGACTTCTATCGTTCCCGGTTCCAGTACATAATCCATATGGATATCATAGAATCCCATCTGTGCTGTTGGAATCGTGAATTCCAGCAGTTTGCTTTCACCCGGTTTCAATGTGATCCGCTTATATGCTTTCAGTTCCTGCACCGGTCTGGTGACGCTTGCCGCCACATCCCGGATATAGAGCTGTACGACTTCATCGCCTTCCCGCTCCCCGGTGTTTTCCACCTGAACGGACACTTCCAGATTTCCGCCAATGGGTACTTCCTTATTCCCTATCCGAAAATCTGAAAAACGAAATTCTGTATAACTCAGTCCATAACCGAAAGCATACAGCGCAGATGCGCTCACATCATCGTAATCCCCTCTCCAGTGAGAACGTCCGCCGGATTTTTTATGCATATAGTACACCGGAATCTGCCCGGAAGTCCGGGGTACGGATACCGGAAGTCTGCCTCCCGGATTCCTGTCTCCGAATAGAATCTCCGCTACTGCCCTTCCTCCCTCTTCTCCCGGGAACCACGCTTCCAGGATAGCCGGGAGATGCTCTTCTTCCCAGGTAATCGAATAGGGACGTCCGTTGCTCATGACCAGAACAACCGGCACTCCGGCAGCCGCAACGGCACGAACCAGTTCTTCCTGTACACCAGGCAGACTTAGTTCTGCACGATCCACCGATTCTCCCACGGTACACTCCAGTGTAATCCCAGCCAGATCGCCCACGAACAGCAGTACGGCATCTGCCTGTGCCGCAGCATTGACTGCCTCTTCAAATCCATCTCTGGATGTTCCCTTGATCTCACATCCTTTGGCATAGATAATCTCCGTATCCGGTGAAACCGCCTTGCGGATTGCTGCAAGATAGCTCTCCATCTGCACGATGTTCCCGGACATTTCAATATTCTCAGGTACTGGCTGGTTCATGGCATTTCCCTGGCTGTCATGCAGCTCCAGCAATCCTTCAATCTGCCCCTGATAGGTATAGTCTCCAATCATATGACGGATATTGTCAGCAGAAGGTCCAATGACAGCCAGTTTCTTTATATCCTTTGACAGGGGCAGAAGCCGGTTTTCATTTTTCAGCAGAATAATGGACTTTCTTGCCGCTTCCAGGGCAAGCTGCCGATCCTGCGGCGTGTCAAACTGTTCCATTGTCTTTTTCGCATCCACATACGGATGCTCAAATAATCCCAGCCGGAACTTAAATGTCAGAACCTTTCTCACGCTGGTGTGAATCAGTTCCATGGAAATGTCCCCCTTTTCCACTGCGCGCTTTAAAGGTTCCCCAAAGCAGTCCACATTCGGAAGTTCCACATCCATGCCGGCTTCCAGTGCCATTTTTGCAGCCTCTTCTTTGTCTGCCGCCATATTGTGGTAGTCAAAGATCTGGTTTATGGCAAAATAATCGGAAACGACAATTCCCTCAAATCCCCACTCTTCTTTCAGAATATCGTTCAGCAATTTCTTTGATGCACCGCAGGGTACACCGTCGATTTCATGGTACCCATTCATAATGGATGCCATGTTTCCTTCCTTTACCGCCATCTCAAAAGGTGCCAGATATACTTCCCGCAGCTCCCGTTCCGGCAGATGAACCGGCGCCCAGTTCATTCCCCCTTCCGATGCACCATAGCCCACAAAATGCTTCCCGGTTGCCAGAACTCCCTGGTCCTTTAAATTCCCCTGGATCCCTTTAACATAAGCAGTTCCCATGGTTCCAACCACATAGGGATCTTCTCCATAGGTCTCTTCCATTCTTCCCCAGCGGGGATCCCTTGCAATATCCAGCAGCGGCGCCAGCGCCTGATGGGCACCGGCAGCCCTCATCTGTCTGCCGATTACCTGACCGATCTGCTCACTGAGCTTTGGATCAAATGTAGAAGCCACGCCTATGGTCTGTGGAAATGTGGTTGCCCCAATCGCCGTGAACCCGCTGCATGCTTCTTCATGAATCATCGCCGGAATTCCAAGCCTCGTTTCCTCCACCAGATACTTTTGAATCTGGTTCGCCATCTCCGCCGCCTCATCCGGCTTCAGGCTGCTGCCTCCGCTGACTCTGGTAATCTGTCCAATTCCATCGTGGAGTAATCTCTGTGCTTTCTCATGGGACAGGTTCTTCCCGTCATCCAGCTGGTAGATCCAGTAAGATCCAAGCTGCGCTGCCATCTCATCCAGCGTCATCCGCCCCAGCAGATCTTCTACTCTTTCCTCTATGGATAGTGATGCATCTTTATAATTCATTTCAAATCCTCCTCGTATCTTTTGGGGAAATTATAGCATGGGGGGATTTGGAATTTAATTCACTGTATTTCGATTTCTTGCATTATTTTACGGGGCAGTTATTTCCGCACACAGTTTAACATCCTTAAATATGACCACGCACAAAGAGCTTTGCATTTAAATGCAAAGCTCTAAAAACAATTATATCATTCCTCTCACAAGGCAAGACAACTATTTTGTAATGCCAATTTTATTCTGCATCACCGAAAAAATACCCTTGGATTTTTTCAAAGTCTTCCACATCATAAGCATAGCCTTTTCGGTGCAGCAATTCAAAGGGAACTCCCATCACTTCTAAAAAATGATTATTATCATCAAAATTGTTACTCAGATAAAAATTTTTCCTTCTGATTCTCTGTTCATTGTTTTCTGCATTTTCATCTAATTCTTCAACAAGCAGCATAACATTATGTCCCGGAAACTTTTCAAACAGATGTTCAATAATCAATTTCCCATATCCTTTTGACTGATACTCAGGATCAATCGCAATATAAAAAACATAGACAATTTTTTCGTATAGTGTATAATAGGTTAATCCCGCTAAATCACCATTTTCAAAAAGTCCAAGGAAGTTTCCTTTCCCCTCTTTTGTTTTGGCGGTTAAAAGTTTAAAATCAATTCTTTCTTCCTTTGGAAAGGATTCTAAATAAAGATTTTCCAGTCCGTATTGCTGATTACCATCAATGGATTTAATTTGTATGTTCATTTTTAGTCTCCCAAAGCCTGTCTAATATTACTTTAGAAATTACTTCTGACAGGCTTTCAATTTTCTCGAATCAGACCATTATAATACCACATGAATCATTTTTCAAGGTAAAGATACTGATTTCATTCCAATCCTAAAATTCCAATATTGATATCAAAAAATCAGGATATCGGTTTCTGGGATCAGACTGCTGCCGGAAATCGAAAAATTTCTCTGGCATATTGCAAAAGAATCCATTATACTGAAGTCATTAATAAGAATGCACAAATAAACCTATAATACTCTGCTCACAAATCAGATGAAAACATTCAGGAGGCTGCCAATGGAAAAAATATTAAGCTGCTGCGGTGTGATATGCTCTGACTGTACTTCCTTTCCGGAAGACTGCAAAGGGTGTCCCCAGGAAAAAGGAAAGGCATTCTGGCTGGAATACACCGGAGAGGATGTCTGCAGTATTTATCGATGCTGTGTAAATGAAAAGAAATACGCTCACTGCGGCAAATGCGCCAAACTGCCATGTGAACATTTTGATGGAGATGACCCTACCAAATCACCGGAAGAAAATGCACAGGATCACCTCCGGCAATTAGAAAATCTCCAAAACTGGAGCTAAACATATGAACCCATTTTGCTGTAAAGAGAATTTTAATATCTCCCTTCTCGTTCAAACTCAGCATTTCTTACACCACTGATCATAGCCAGTTCTTCAATAATATCTGCCAGTGATACATCTTCATTATAAGACAAAGTCAGTTCTATTTTAAAAATATGTGAATCTGTATTTTTTACCATCATATAAACAATATTCATATGATACTCTGTCACTATTTGCAAAACCTGCGAAATAGTCGCTTTTCCATTTAGAATTTCTAATTCCAGAGTAACCGCTCGTTTATGCTTTAACTGCCATCGTTCCAACATTCGAAGAAACTTGAGGGAGCCATAAACTGCCAAAGTAGAAAAAACAGCTTCTTTATACAGGCCTGTTCCTACCGTAATTCCAATACATGCGACCGCCCAGAGGCTTGCTGCTGTGGTAAGACCTTTGATACTATTTCCCTCTTTAATAATGGTACCTGCTCCCAAAAATCCAATACCACTAATGACCTGCGCACCCAAACGAAAGGGGTCTGAAGCATAATTTCCCATAACCTGTCCGTAGAATTCAAGGGATGTGACTTGTACAATGGCGGCTCCCACGCATACCAGGACATGTGTCCGCAGACCTGCTGGCCGGTTTTTATGCTCGCGCTCATATCCGATAATTCCGCTCAGCAGAATTGCAAGAAATAGCTTCAGCAGTGTTTCATACCACATGGATATCTCTATTCAGAATCTAAGCCTATCGATTCCAGATATTTATTCAGCCGCCCACAATCTGTATTTATAATTAAATTTTCCGGAAAATCAATACTTTCTAACATTTCAAAAGCCTTTTTACATTCTCCGACTTCGAATTCCGAATGTGCATCTGAGTTCACTGCTACCGGTACTTCATACTGTTTGCAAAGATTAGCAATGTGTATGCAGTTTGGAATTGACTTCTCTCTGCAGATAAACGTATGCGCATTTATTTCCACCACTTTACCATTTTTTTTGAAAACTGGTATCACCTTTTCATAGTCATACAAAAACTCTGCGGAACCGGAATGTCCGATAATATGTACCAATGGATTCTCTGCCACTTTTAAATACGCATTTGTATGTTCCTCTTTTGTTCCCGGCACCAGGCATGCGGTATGAAATGATGCAATCACAACTTCCATTTTTTTCAGAGCTTCTTCAGGCATATCCAGATTTCCATCAAAATCCATAATATTAGCTTCAACACCCTTTATCAAACGAATGCCTGCAATCTGATCCGGGAGAGATAGTAAATTTTCAAAATAATTAACTGACGGTGCATCCTCACATCCAATACCATGGTCTGTGATGGCAAGCACCTTTAAACCTTTTTCACTTGCAGCCGTAATATTTTCTCTCAGGGTGCTGTAAGCATGGACAGATGCAATCGTATGGCAATGTAAATCACCAACTAACTTCATATCATCACCTGCTGCTTTCTAATATAGACAATAAAGCTTTTCTGCTGTTTTGTAAATTTTCTGCCGTACATAGATAAAACTCCATCATGTAAAGACCCTGATATTGTATTTCCAGGAGTGCCTTAATAAATAGATGATAGTCAATCGTCCCCTCACCTACCGGAAGGTGTTCATCTTGCCATGCCTCTTTACGTGGACCATGATTATCATGAATATGCAAATGGTGAAGCAAATTTCCTGCAGCAATTACTTCCGAATAGATTTCTTTTCCCATATGATAACAATGTCCCACATCAAAAACCAGCTTAATATTCTCTCTGTTTACCGCATTTAAATAACACTTTAAATCTTCTGTGGTAATAGTAAGCTGAGCTCCATTGAGATTCTCCGTATAAAGGATGATACCTTCTGCTTTTGCCATATCGCATGCACGCTGCATCATTTCTACCGAAAGACGAAATGCCTTTTCATAAACATCTTTTGCATTAGCGGGTTTTTTATCAGTCCGCAGAACAGGCACATGAATACCTGCACCTCTATCACCGGAGTGGATGATTATCTCTTTTCCTCCGAGCCATTTTGTATAGGCGATACAGTTTTTTATTTCTTCTAGAATTCCTTTTCGAAGGGTGCTGTTTTCTTCTGCTAAATTAAAACCTGAAATATGCACCAGTACCTGAGGATGATATTTGTCTGCAATCTCTTTTACCGCATCATTATATCCCTTGGTGTCTACATGTTCCATATTCTCATAATACGTAACTTCAATAGCCTGATAAGTCCCATCTCTTAACACGGCCTCTCCTACTGTCCGAATATCATCCGGCGTCATTTTTAAATTGATATTAAATCCAAATCGTTCCATCTTATCCCTCTTTCATTAATAATTTCTGTATTTTTGTGTTGCAGCCAAAGTAATCCCCGAGAAGATCATCAATACCACAATATAGACCAGTGTACTTGCTGCCGAATATGGATCTGGGTTTGTTGCCGGTGTACGGAGAACGATACCCAGGGGAACCGTATCAGCACTATATAAAAGAGCAGATACCGTATATTCTGAAAGTAATCCGTTAAATGTAATGGCTCCCACAGATACTGCCGTAGGTAACATGGCCGGAAGAATAACCCGCAGCATTGTATAAATTGGCCCGGCTCCCAGGGCTCTGGCTGCCTCTTCATGAGATGTATTAATATTATACAGGGATGCCTTGATCAGACGCATGGCCTGAGGAATGCTGGTAACCGCATAAGCAATAGGCAATAGCCAAAATCCCCCCAAAAGAGCGGTTCCCAGAACCATGATGTTGGGCTGTGAATAGGTAGAAATCATTCCGACTGCCAGCATGGTTGCCGGAAGCATCCATGGTATTAACAAGGTCAATTCTAAAATCAATGTCATTTTGTTCTTATTTTTGTGAATCGCCAGTGCCGAAATAATGCAAATAATCATTACAATTACCACTGCAATCAGACTGAGCTTAACACTATTCATCAGAGGCTTAAGAGTTACGCTGCGGGAAAATACACGGATATAGTTTTCCAGTGTAAAACTCTTAGGAAATGTCTGGTCTACAATGGTCTGAATATCTGCAAAGGAAAAAATCAGGATTCCGGCAATGGGTAACGCGTAAATGATCCCCAGCAGATAAGATATTCCATGAACCAGTACATTCAAAAATGGATTTCTGATTTTCATTTTGCGAATTTTAGTAGGGACCTTAGATACTGAAACATAATTGTTTCTTCGCTCAAACCATTTCATTACCAGCAGTAAGATAATACAGGTAAATGCCAGTACCAGTGCCAGCAATGCTGCTAAATCTCTGCTTCCTATACTGTTCAGGTTAAGAATCATACTGTTAATTAAGTAAAAATCTTTCCCTCCAAGTACAGCCGGTGCTGCAAATGAGTTTAAAGACATCAGGGTCAGAAGTACAGTTGCAGAAAATATAGACGGTTTAATAACCGGAAGCGCAACCTTAAAAAATGCCTTTATATTGTTTCCCCCAAGACTCCTGCAGGCTTCAATGGTAGAGTAATCGATTCTCTTAAACGTTGTTTTCACAAATAATATATGGTAGGTTGTCATAGAAAAACTATGTACAAAAAGTACCCCCACAAACCCGGTAAACCACTTTGGATCCATTCCCGGAAAAACGTCCACCAAAAGCTTTGTCACAAAACCATTTGAAGAGTAAATGTAATTGTATCCTGTTACGAGAGAAATACCGCCATAAATCAATGGAGTATGAAAAACCGCGGATAAAATTTTTGATCCTCTGATGTCAAAATACTCCGTGACCAAAATCTGAAAAATACCGATAATACTTACCGTTATAACGGTACAGACGGCCATAAGATATGTATTTTTTAGTGAACTGACCACTCGCTTTGAGGCTGTCAGTTTTTTCACTACATCAATGCTAAAGCTGCCATCCGCAAAGAAAATCTCTCGAAATACCCCAATCACCGGAAGAAGAATAAAAGATGTAATAAACCATCCGATAATTAGAAATAATATCCCATATAAAATTTTTTGGATTCGCTTTTTACTGCTCATGGGCACTCCCTCCAAAAACAATCACCTCTGATTCTTTGAACCATACGCTTACTTCGTCACCAATCTGATACAGGTCCTCATCAGCGAATACAAGGCTGCTGATCCGCTTCTCGTCACCTAAAAGCAAATTTACCTTAGAATAAGCTCCCTGAAACTCAAAACTTTCTACTCGTGCCGGAAAATGGAAAAATCCTGTTTCTTCTTCCATACTGCTTCTTTGGGCTACCATGACCTTCTGTGGACGGACGTAACAAGTACATACGGGATTTAACTCATATTTTTCTTTAAATGCTGTACCGATTTCTCCCTCCAGTAAATTGATTTCTCCCACAAAACGGGCAACAAATTCACTTGAAGGGGAGTGATAAATCTCCCGGGGCGTACCCACCTGCTCCAGACATCCCAGATTAAACACGGCTATTCTGTCAGAAATGGCAAGAGCCTCTTCTTGATCATGGGTAACATAAATAGTGGTAATTCCCAGCTCCTTTTGAAGTCTTTTGACTTCTTCCCGCATCGTGACCCGTAGTTTTGCATCCAGGTTCGATAAGGGCTCATCCATAAGTAAAATCCTTGGTTCCAATACCAACGCACGTGCAATAGCAATTCTCTGCTGCTGCCCTCCGGAAAGATCAGAAACCTTCTTATGCAAGTGCTCTGTAATTCCTGTTCGCTCTGCCACATTTTTCACCTTCGTCTGTATTACTTTTTTATTCACCTTATGAGCTTTCAGTCCAAAAGCGATGTTTTCATATACATTCATACTTGGAAAAAGTGCATAGCTTTGAAACACAAAACCCAGATTTCTCTCTTCCGGCAACATTCCCGAAATGTCACGTCCGGACACAACAATCTGGCCCCTGGATGCTTTTTCAAATCCCGAAATACAACGCAGAGTAGTGGTCTTTCCACAACCGGATGGTCCTAAAAAGGTAAAAAATTCCCCTTCCTTAACATCAATATTCAGTTCTTTTACTGCTATAAAATCTCCATATTTTATTTCTAGATCTTTAATTTCAATCATATGCGGTCTCCATTTTGCAACAGACGGCTCTTTTGCCGCCTGTTGTTTCTCCATCCTATTACGGCATAATCTCTAATTCTATTTTTTCCAACCATTTGTCTAAATTCTGTGCGGCTACTTCCCAGTCAATATTCTGTGCCGTAAACATCGTAGCATTCTCTTTTACTTCCTCCGGACATAGCGCAATGGCTTCCGGTGATGCAGGTGCCTGTCCAAATTCTTTAGCATAAGCGGCCATTACTTCTGCCGAACCAAACCAGTCAATAAATTTCTTTCCCCCATCTTGGCTTTTTCCACCCTTAACAAGTCCAATCGCTTCTGCTACCACAGGAGTACCGCTCTCTGGTTTTACATATTCCACAGGAATCTGATTTTTCTCACAGTTTGAAACCACACCTCCATACCACCATAGCAGTATGGGAAGCTCTCCATCCTTAAATGACTTCCATATATCAGCATCTGAGCTTGGCAGTGTACCTGCATTTTCATATACCTGACTTAAGAAATCCCAGCCTTCCTGAGAAATATCTCCGGTTTCTGCATCATAATATTGCCATAGCATTCCAACCAAATATGTTCTCGTTGTCTGTGATGATGTAGCTCCGATACCATACAATCCATTATATTCAGGTTTATTCAAATCCTCCCACCCTTTCGGTGCCTTATCAGATGAAAGGAATTCAGGATTATAGGCAATTACAATGGGCGTCTGCCAAAAGCTGTTAAAATACCCGTCTTTGTCCCGATATACCTCTGGCAGACCTTTTACCCATGCCGGTTCATATACGTCTAATATATCCTCGGTTTTCAACTTATACATAGCGGTCTGAGCCAATCCCATTACCACATCTGCCTGGGGATTATTCTTCTCTGCAACCAATCTGTCGGAAAGTTCTCCTCCTCCCGCACACAGAAACTGAATATCCAGACCAAGTTCCGCTTTTGCCTTATCCTTAATCCAGGTTCCTCGCAGTTCATCTCCCTGAGGTGAATAAACTACAATTGTTTCTTCTCCGCTATTTTGTTTTTCTTCTGAACCTGCATTTTCTTTGGTTGTATCCTCAACTGTTGCTTCTTCCTGCTTACCATCTTTTTCTTTCTCTGCATTACTGCCACAACCAGAAATGGTAAATGAAACTGCTAAAAATATTGCTGCCATTTTCTTAAATTTAATCATAGTCTTTATCCTTTCCAAATCCCTTCCATTTTTCTGATTCATTGTACTATGTAACCTGTTAATCCTGCACATCCGTAAATCATTCCCCAAAAATCTCTCTATTCGCTATGTCCTCTTGTTATTTTGCCCTCCTTTTTTCTTTTGTTATTCATACGATACTATATTTTTACTAAATTGTCAATTAGTTTTACTGAAATATATGTAAATTTTAGTAAAACTATTGTAAGAACTGCGTAAACTCCGGTATATGCCCATTATAAGCCAATTGTCCTATGAAAATATCTGTTATTATTTTCCTTATTCTGTAATTAGGCCATAGTTAAAATAAACTGTTGACCTAACAGAAAGAAAATATCAAGCGTTAATTTAGTAAATACCAGTTGTATTTACTAAATATTTATTATATAATGAAATTAACATTAAGAAAGGAGTGCATAGCTTATGGCTATGTTATTAACCTATGGCAACCATTAAAGAAATCGCGGAAACTCTTAGCCTCTCATCCGCAACTGTATCCAGAGCTTTGCGAAATGATGAGACTTTGTCCATAACTGCCGAGACAAAAGCCCGTATATTCATGACCGCTGACAAACTGGGGTATGTGGCAAAGGGGAAAAAAATATTGACTCAGAATTCTGAGTCCAACATAACAGTTCTTCATAAGAAACAGACTTTTCGGAATCAAATAGATTCCTCTTACTATTTTTCCGTCAGAACAGGTATTGAGGATGCATGTACCAAACATCAAATCTTATGTAATTTTATTACAATCGATGCTTTAAGCAGCTATCGTAATACTACTGATGGGATTCTGATTGTAGGAAATTATTCCCTGAAAGATTTTCAGCTATTTACATCTCACTTTCCATCCGTGCCCATGGCCACCACCGGAATCATTTCTTATTATCCAGAACGGATCGATCACATTACACATAGCAATTATGATTCTCTGTCTATGGCCCTTGAGCATTTATTCGAAAACGGACATACCCAAATTGGCTATCTGGGGGTAGAAGAAGCTCCGGGAACCAACCAGTTCGGCTCCAGAAAAGAAATTTTCAAACAAATTCTGGAATCCCATAACTGCTTCCACCCTGAGTGGGTATACGAAAGCAAGCACGGAAAAGACCGTGTGGAACGGGGTTATGCTACCATGAAGGGGTGGCTTTCCAAAAAACAGGCAATGCCTAGCGCTCTTTTTTGTGCTAATGACCCTATTGCACTCGGCGCTCTTAAGGCCCTCAACGAGTCACGACTTTGTGTTCCGGATGACATATCCATCGTAGCTCATGATGGTTCCTATCCCACCCAATATTCTCAGCCTCCCCTTTCCACTATTGATGTCCATCCTTATCAGATTGGGTACGAAGCTGTTAATATACTGTGTGAGCGAATGTCCGGGGATCGAAAAATAGCAAAGAAAGTAACTTTCTATCCGGAACTTTTAAAT
>Ga0137302_10511_pt1 | contig 17042 bp, 8 predicted proteins | sample Ramsor2O_GlcNAcB_FD_97184 | JGI IMG/M metagenome (GOLD analysis project Ga0137302, IMG submission 97184) | Mouse cecal microbial communities from Vienna, Austria - N-Acetylglucosamine amended with D2O_GlcNAcB | ecosystem: Host-associated > Mammals > Digestive system > Large intestine > Cecum... | reverse complement strand
AATAACCCTGGATGAGAAGAAAGTACCTGCATATGAATTTGCATCAGATGCAAGCCATGAATTTATAGATGCAGACGAAGGATTACTGGAGAAAATCCGTGGAGAAAGCATTGATATCTTCTGCTTTGGCACCTACTGCCAGGCAGGAGAAAAGACAAGAAAGAATCTCCATAGAATTTTGGAATCCTGTGCCTTTCCGCTGGTGTTCTGCGATATTAACCTGAGAGTGGAGAATCCTTCCAAAGAGATGCTGGAAGGATCACTAAAGTATGCGGATATTCTGAAATTAAATGAAGAAGAAGTAACCGTTCTGGCAAAAGTACTGTATCATGCCGGATTGGAAGAAGCAAAAGTTATAGAAAATCTCAGAAAACAATACCGGATCCGGATTATCTGCGTAACGAATGGCGAAAAAGGCTGCAGGATATATGATGAGCAATCAGGAATGATCACGGCGGCGGCAATGAAAGTGCAGGCAGTGGATACCGTGGGTGCCGGGGATGCATTTGGTGCGGGATTTATCTACAGCTATTCAAGGGGATTGCCACTTTCCACGTGCGGGGAAAACGGAAATCTGCTGGGAGGCTATGTGGCTTCCCACAAAGGAGCCATTCCGGCGTATTCCTGTGAAATAGAGGAGCGATTTCGAGTGTAATACTGTAAGGCTGGGAAGATTCAGCTTGTAATGTTGTGAGGCTGGGAATGATTCAGCTTGTAATGTTGTGAGGATGAGGAACATTTTATATTATAATGCTGCATATTTGAAAAACAGTGGGGTGAAAAGATGGCAAATTTATACGGAAGAATAAGGAGTAAAGAGGAAATCAGAAGACGTGTGGGTGATATGAGCCAGATTGCAGATATGCGTCTGATGTCATTTGAAGATGGCAAAGCCAGAGGCATGAGAAGCATCGAGTGCAAAAATGGATCGGGGCTTGCATTTACCATACTGCCGGACCGCGGCATGGATATTGCCTGGGCATCTTATCAGGGTCATCCTTTTTCTTATATTTCCAAGTCGGAGGTCTGCAGTCCGGCGTATTTTACAGAAAACAAGGACAAGGGATTTCTGGATAATTTTTTTGCCGGAGTAATGACTACCTCCGGACTCTCCAATACCGGGGCAAGTAATACGGATCAGGGCAAAGAATATGGATTACATGGCGTAATCAATAACATTCCGGCACATGAAGTCCATATTTCAAAGGAATGGGTAAATGATGCGTATGTTATGACGGCGTCAGGCAAAGTGAGACAGAGCAGATTTTATGGGGAAGATTTTACACTGATACGAACGATTAAAATGGAGTTGGGAGATAATAAAATAGTGGTGCATGATGTATATCAAAATACAGGTTTTGATGCACAGCCCTTTATGCTTTTGTACCATATGAATTTTGGTTTTCCATTTTTAAGTGAGGAATCCAGGCTGGTTATGAATAAGAGTCTGGTAACACCCAGAACAAAAGAAGCGGAAAAAGGACTACTGGAATATGAGAAATTAACAGAGCCGGTACACGGATACCAGGAGCAGTGTTTCTACCATGATTTTGAACCGAATGAACGGGGAGAGGTCTGTGTTGGTCTTCAGAATCCCAGTCTCGGACAATCAGGCCTTGAGGTCTATCTGAAATACCGCAAAGAGGAACTGCCCTATTTCTGCCAGTGGAAACAGTTAGGAGAGCAGGAGTATGTAATGGGATTGATACCTTCAACGGGATATGCGGAAGGAAGAAGTGCGGCAAGGATCAATCATCAGCTGATAGAGTTAAAGCCGGGGGAGAAAAAAGAGGTTACCCTGGAATTGGGGGTGAAAGAACTCTAAAAGAGTATAATAGTCAAAAACAATTGACTTTTAAATGCGATTGAGATATTATGATAAAATAAGAATAAATCTAAGGATTGCGGTCATATTCCACAGATGATGTGGAGTAAAATGTTAATAGGGAAGCCGGTGTGAAACCGGCACAGTCACCTCTACTGTAACGTGGACGAAGAAACAGGATGCCATTGATATTGAAAAATATTGAGAAGGCGTTTCTGAGGATGAAGCGAAGTCAGGATACCTGCCGTAATGCCAGCTTACTTTATTTCCGGGATGAGGGAATAGGTTTATTTTTGTGCAAAAATTTATATGTTATGAAAAGCCTTTCAGTCTATGTACAGAAGGGCTTTCTTTTTTAAAGGAAAGATACACAGGAAAAAGGGAGAGTAAAATGGGAAGTCAAGTACTTATTTATAAGGGAGGAAATGTCGGCTTTCGAGTATTTGGCATGCAGGATGGGAAACAATGCGCAGATAAAAATTTAATTATTGGTACCGTTTTTGATGAAGTTTCAGATCAGGCACTTCGTAATAAAATACGTCTGAAGACAGCAGATCTTTCTCCCAACGTAAAGAAAATCGGGAAAAGAAGCTTTTACGGATGTACTTCATTACACAAGGTGAACTTTGGGAATCTGGAAGTAGTTCAGGAAGAGGCATTTTGCGGATGCTCAAAATTAAAGGAAATATATTTTCCGGCTAGTACGAAGGCAATCAAAGATGGAGCTTTTAAAGAGTGTAAACGTCTGGAGACAGTCACGTTTGAACCAAGCAGAGTGAACTTTATCATACCCAGAGAATCATTTTATCAATGTCAGAAACTCACAAAACTTATATTGCCAAGTAAAATAAATCGTATTGAGGACCGTGCGTTTTATAAATGCCAGAGTTTATCAAAACTGCATTTTCCGGTTACATTAGAATCAATTGGACGTGAGGCTTTCTATCAGACGGGATTTACAATGTTGAAACTTCCCCGTAACCTAAAGGTCTTAGATGACAGCGCCTTTTTTAAATGTAACCAGTTAGAATATGTTATATTACCGAAATCATTAAAGAAAATCGGAAAATGGGTATTCCATGGATGTAATCGGCTGAAGATATTGGAAATTCATCATGATCCGGATGAAATAGGAGATTGGATTATTAATAAAAGTGCTATGATCCGATGTAAAAAGGGTAGTATGCTGGATGAATACTGTGAGAAATTTGGTTTTACGCGGGAATACTTATGAATCATGCGAAAACATTACGAATAGTGTTAAAAAATACATATAATTGTATTTTTAATGGATTAAAATATATATGGAATTAAATTTAATGAGCAAAATGTTAAAATATTAGTTTTAATATTACTTTAATGATTTTTGTTATTATATAAGTGTTAATTTAATTTGAAAAATAAAATATATAAAATAATAGAGTTTTATTTTTGAATTAATCAAAAATAATATTTATATAAATAAAATATCAGCATACTATTGACAACCAAATTTATATGAGCTAAGATGTAATACATAAAATTACAAAATTAAATATGAAATTGCGGTCATCTTTCTTTAATTAATAATTGAAAGTGATAATAGGGAAGCTGGTGAGAATCCAGCACAGTCACCTCTACTGTGACGTGGACGAAGAGACAAAAGCCATTGATATACCTATCGAGAAGGCGTTTCTAAGGATGAAGCGAAGTCAGGATACCTGCCGTGTTGCACGTTATTTATTTCTGGGCTGAGGAAATAGGTTTATTTTTATGCCGCAATTCAATTAATTACATATGGGGAATAATAAGCCTTTCTGTCTGAGTGCAGGAAGGCTTTTTTTAATGAATTTTCAAGTTTATATAACTTTTGGACATGTAAAAAGTCCATTTCTATGGTTAACGATGCCATATTTCTATAGAAAGGGAGTAACAGCTGATGAATGGAACGGAAAGGAGGGGAAATAGCGATGATTGGTTCCCAACAGCATAAAAATGAGAGACATGAAAAAGGAGGATTTGATTTATGAAGATTTTTAAAAAATTGACCGCGTTGGTACTGGCTTTAACATTAGTTTTTGGTATGACCACAATTACAGCGTCTGCAGCAAGTGATAACCTGGCGATTGGATCTGTTACGTTAACAGCGCCTGCATCCGGTAAAAGTGCAGTAGCAGAATTAAAGACAGTAACCGTAGGCGGTGTAACCCGTTATACTTATAATGCAAAATTACCATCTGGAACAGCTACAAGTGATCTTAAGAAACTAAAAGTTGTTCTGACTGGTGTAAATTCTGATGCAGCTGTCAGCATTGATAGTCAGACAAGCGCTACAGGAAGTACGACAAGAACATTTAATAACGTTGATGTGTCTGCGTCATCTGCTACGATTTCCGTTACTTTTGGTGGTGAGACCAGAGCTTATGAATTGACGGCTACTGTGGATGCAACAAAACTTACTGTACAATTAGGAATTCGTACCATTAATGCATTTAATTATGGAACTGAATTCCAGGCTGCAGCAAATGCAATTATGCTTCCTTCCAATAATAAGAATAATTATGTTACTCTTACCCTGGACGCAGGGGCTACCGTTATGGATGCATTAGTGAAGGCAGCAGGCATGCGTGGTATTCAATTAACTGGAGCAGAAAATAATTATATCTCCAAGATGTCTAAGGGAGGATATACTCTGGGTGAATTTACCTGTGGAAGTATGAGTGGATGGATGTATACCGTAATTCCTCAAGGTGGAGAAGAGTTTTTACCAATGTATGGTGCAGCTCAGTATTATCTGGAAGGCGGAGAAAAAATTAATTGGCAGTATACCTGCAATTTTGGTGCAGATATTGGTTTTGGATTCTAATTACAATTTGTGAGAAGGCAGGGTATCCCATTTCGGATGCCTTGCTTCTTGTTAGAAAGAGGTAGGTTATGATAAAAAAGGCAAAACGTTATCTGGCTGGATTGATGTCCATGTGTATGTGCTTAACAATGGTTCCGACAAATGTACAGGCGCAAGTAAAAGAATCAGAGAATATACAGAGTGAGTCATATTATGACAGAATGAGTGAACTAACTAATGCAGATACCAGAATGGTTACGATTAATGGGTATTGCGGCGAATCGGGAGTAGAGCCTGATGAGGACTTCTATAGCTTTGCATTTGCATTATCAGATAGTAATCATAATGTGATTTATGATCCTGTAAAATATTGTAAAGTTGGTGAAACATACTATTTACAGCTTGATTCTATGAGCTACCCGCAAAGCGTATTTAATCGTGCGGAAGTGACAGGTCTGGAATTATCAGAAGCAGATAAAAACAATATGATTGAAGCGATTACAAATGGTACTTTTTCATTTATAATGCCGGATCATGATGTTACATTTGATCTTTATCTAATGAGGCAGTATAGTGTTAGAAATGTATATATGGAACCAGAAAATGGCGGAACAATAGTAATAACCGGTGAAGAGTATGTGAATGGAAATAAAACGGAATGGTATAACCCGTATAATACCGATGTTACGATAAAGGCTTTACCCAATTTAGGGTATCGTTTCAAGACGTGGGATATATCAACTTCAGGTTCAATGGGACCAGATTTACCTGTTGATCCAGAGCTTTCACAGAATTTAACATCATCGGAAAAGTTATTTAAGATGCCTAATCGTGATGTGGATCTAAATGCATACTTTGAAAAAGACCCCGATGCCGTTTTCGATGCCGTATTTACCGGAGGAGAAGGAGCAGTTGGAACAGCACCAGAAAAAATAACCAGTAAAGAAGCAGGTGAAATTACTTTACCTGATAATACTTTTACATTAAATGGATATCGTTTCCAGGGCTGGAATGATGGTAAAGAAGTTTATAAGCCGGGGTCTGTATACAACATGCCGTTTGGAGGTATCACTTTCACGGCTGAGTGGACAAAATCCGATTCTTCTGATATTAAATTCGAATCAGGTGGAGCTGATTCCGGAACGCCAATCGTTTTAAAAAACCAGAAACCAGGCGACCAGGTAAAAATTCCGGAAAATCCATATACAAAAGCAGGTTTTGACTTTGATGGATGGAATGATGGGACGCAGACATACCAGCCGGGTGATGATTATACGATTCCGGATCATGACGTAACCTTTACTGCCCAGTGGAGTGCATTTTATACCTTTAATGCAGGTACCGACGTATGGAATGTATCTGCGAAATGGTGTTACGGTCCTGAGGGTGCAGGAATTATTCCCCAGGAAGCCGGAGCTAAAAATGGCAGAATGCCAAAAGGCAGCGTAGAACGTATATACTTTGGCATGTCCGGTGAGATCAATCAAAATGCAGATAATTATTACAAATTCGAAGGCTTTACCATTAACGGAAAAACTTATACCGAAGCAACGACGATCTCAAATACCGATTATTTTTCCGGAAATGTGATGATCAGCTTACCGGATCAAGAAGATGCAGATGGCTGCAAATATGGTAAAGTAGAATTTAAAAATGGCGAATTTAAAAATAATGTTGAGATCAGGCAGCATTATACAGAAACAACAGAAAAACGATATCTGGCGGATATTTCATCTCTTGCGGTCAACGGTAGAACAGGGAATATTACAAATGATAAAATTGTTGTAAGCATACCTGAAAATACAGATCTTACGAAATTGAAACCGGTCATCAAATTAAGTGATGGTGCCACAGTTTCCCCAAAATCGGAAGAAGAAGTGGATTTAACAAAGCCGGTTCTTTATACTGTTATATCCAAGGATGGCAAAATAACAAAGAAATATACAGTGTCCGTAGAATTTATACGGAATCACCTGGAAGAAAATCTGCCCGGATGGATTACACAGACATTTGAGGCACGCCGGGACAGAGATGGTGACGGGACTCTGGTACTTGGAAGTGAGCCATTCCTGAAGAGTGCCAGTTCAACCTGGTCCGACTGGGCTGCATTTACAATGGGACGTTTTGGCATGGTTAATTCCGATGGAAGTGTGAACCTGAATTATAAAGATGGCGAGAATAATGAAGGCTACAGCGCTTACATGGAAGCAATGAAAGCGAATATCGAAAAAAGATATACGGAGAACGATGGAAAATTAGATAAAAATAAAGTGACAGAATGGCATCGTGCTGCACTTGCAATCGCAGCTATCGGAGGCGATGTTACTGATTTTGGAACTTATAATGGCAATGGGATTAACCTTATCAATGATGGAGCCTTTAATGCGGTTATAGACCCCGCAAGGCAGGGAATTAACGGACCGATTTTTGCATTGATAGCAATGAATATACAGGACTTTACCCGTCCCGCTGAAATGAAATATTCTGATGAATATCTGATCAAATATATTCTGGAGAGACAGCTGAAGGACGGTGAAAATGGAAGCTGCAGCGGATGGGCATTGTGGGGAGCGGTATCTGATCCTGATATCTCAGCTATGGCAGTACAGGCATTGTCTGCCTATTATTGGGATGATACAGAGTATACTTACACAAATCTGGCAAGTGGTGAGACTGTAACGAAAACGGTTCGCACAGCAATCGATGAAGCATTGAACAGATTGGGGACATTGCAGACAGATCTGGGTGATTACTTATCCTGGGGAACACGAAATATGGAAAGTACGTCTCAGGTACTGCTTGCCATTATTTCTGTGGGAGTAGATCCTTTGACCGACCAGCGCTTTATTAAAAATGGAAATACCCTGATTGACGGTGTTTTACGGTACAGATTAAAGTCCGGTGGATTCTGCCATACCTTTGATTATGACCCGGATAATGCTGGGGCATCTAACGGAGTATATAATTCCATGGCAACAGATCAGGGAGGTTATGGTTTAGTTGCTGCCTGGAGATATCTGAATGGAATGCGTTATATATATGACTATCGTGCAGAGTTCTCAGCCCAGGATACATCCGTTATTAACACCTTAAAAACAACGATAGACAATGCATTAGCGAAAAAAGGTACAGAAGAATATTACGAAGCTTTAAATAGTGCTATGGAAACCTATAAAAGTACTTTCAAAGAATTAAATGATAATTCTTTACGTAGATATGTACCAAACTACTGGCATCTTTCCGATGCACTTGACGCAGAAAATGCCACAGTTGACGAATTGAAAAAAGCAGCAGCTCCGGTTGAACAGCTTATCGCAGCAATCGGTACAGTAACAAAAGACAGCAAAGCAGCAATAGAAAAGGCAAGAGCAGCATATGATTTACTTGCAGATGCAGCAAAAAAATATGTCAGCAATTACAGTGTCTTAACTGCAGCAGAAAAAACACTGGCTGAGTTATCAAAACCAGTACCTCCGGAAGTTGTAAAGGTAACCGGAATTACGTTAGAGAAATCAGGGATCTCCCTGTATCCTACACAGGCGCAATTGCTGAAAGAAACGGTGACACCTGCTAATGCAGCTAATAAAGCAGTTACCTATAAGAGCAGTAATACAAAAGTAGTCACAGTTGACGCAAATGGAAAAATAACCGCAAAAGCTGCTGGAACAGCTGTCATTACTGTGACAGCACAAGATGGAAGCGGTAAATCTGCTGACTGTAAAGTTACGGTTAAAAAGGCAAAAGTTAAACTAAATGCAGCAACATTGCCATTACAGGTAAAGAAGCGGGTGACCCTTAAGGTATCTGGTATGGCAGCAGGGGATAAAGTGGTTTCCTGGAAGAGTTCTAATAAAAAGTATGCTGTGGTATCGGGCAAAGGAAAAGTAACAGCGAAGAAACCGGGAAAAACGATAATCACCGTAACTACAAAATATGGAGCTAAAGCTACCTGTGATGTAAAAGTACAGAAAGGGAAGGTGAAAGCAACCTCCATTTCTGTTAATAAGAAAAAGCTAGAGTTGAAAAAAGGGAAGAAAGTAGAATTAGTGGTAACGCTTAAACCGATTACGGCGAAAGATAAGATTACATTTAAATCTTTGAATCCTGGTGTTGCAAAGGTCAATTCCAATGGAGTGGTAACTGCAAAGAAAAAAGGCGAATGTAAGATTATAATCCGTACTTCTAATGGGAAAAAGAAAACGGTAAAAGTGAATGTTATAAATAGCAGCAAAAAATAAAACACAATATGCTAACTAAAATATGACTGTACGATCTGGCAGCAGAGAAAGATATGAAAACTCTATGGCATTGTTCATATTTGAATTCTTTCTCTGTGGTTTGGATCGTGCAGTTTTTTGTGTGTATTGACTAATAGTATCTAAATAAAGTTTTTACGGGCCTTATTGACAAGTAGATAATAATAGGATATGATAACAATATAAATTAAATTAACGGTGTTAAGTATGCACAAATACACTCGAGTACTACATCGGATAGAAACTATAAAATAGTATACAGGAGTAAAGTGTATGAAAATATTGATACTATATGCAAGTAAATATGGATGTACAGAGGATTGTACCAGCTATCTCAAAGACAAAATCAAAGACAATCTAAAAGACAAACTGAAACAGGAAGTAAAAACCATAAATTTAAAAGGTGCCGAACACGTCGATTTGCAGCATTATGACTGGATTATCATAGGCGGCTCCATATACATAGGGAAAATACAAAAAGAAGTAAAACTTTTTTGTGAACAGAATCTGCAAATCCTGCTTACAAAAAACATTGTATTATTTATGTGCTGTACAACACCTGATCAGGAAAGTGAGTTCTTCAGCAAAAATTTCCCCGCTTCGCTGCGAAAGCATGCTGAAAAAACAGTAAATATGGGAGGTGAACTCCGTCAACATAAAATGGGATTTTTCGATAAAAAAATAACAGCCATGGTGTCGAAACTGGAGCCTAAGAAAAATGAAATTTTATATAAAAATATAGATGAATTAGTTGATTTTCTAAATAAGAAAAGTTCTTAAAGGAAGCTGCTAAATGAAAAATATATTTATAAGTTTGGAGGTGAAATATAAAAAAGATACCAATTATTCAAAGAAATTTATTGACTTTCCCATATCAATGAGATAGTATTATTTCATAAACAAAATATTAATTGCGGTCATTTTTCATGCAGTTTTTCAGAATCTGCCATGAAAGTGATAATAGGGAAGCCGGTTCAATTCCGGCACAGTCACCTCTACTGTAACGTGGACGAGGAAACAATATGCCATTGGCGCTGCATAGATAGCTGCTGAGAAGGCGTTTCTAAGGTCGAAGCGGAGTCAGGATACCTGCCGTAAAAACAGATTGCTGAATTTCCGGGCTGAGGAAACAGATTTGTTTTTATACCGCGATTTAATGTTTGGTGCATTAGAATGATGGAATAAAGAGGATGGGAATCCGATTTGCTTATAATATAAAAGCCTTTCTGTTTACACACAGGAAGGCTTTTATTTTTGTGTAAACACTATTGGTGACTGTTTCACCATCTATAATTGTCGTCTTAAAATATTCATTTTGCTGCTCACCTTTTGGTCCCAGCTCCTTATTCCCGTTCTCTTTCCCCTTATCACCAGGCCCATTCCCATTGTTGTCTCCGCTTCCATTTCCGCTTAGTCCATTCGAACTTCCAAAATTTTCGTTTCCGGTGTTACCTCCATTACCAGTCGAACCATCATTGCCTGTTGCTTTTCCTGAACCAGAAGTATTCCCCTGCTTTTTATTCGTCTCGGGGTTATTGTTTTTATTCTTGTTTTGCCCCTGGTTCTGTTCTTCATCCGGGTCAGAATTTACGGATGAAGTTGTTGCCGCTGCGATTCCCTTCGGCAAAGTTGGCACTACTTCATTTGTACTGGTCAATTTTACCAGGGAGCTGTCTTTCGACAGTCCCTGGATTGGGTTGGATGGAACAGCTGAAGCCTGACTGCTTAAAGCATTTAGGAACGTGGCGGTTAACAAGATGATTACCAACAGTGTTGTGACACCCGTTGACGCGCTTCTATGCTTTTTTACACTGGTCTTAATATTTGACCAAAGTTTTCCCATCGCTTTCACCTCATTATTTCGTAATCTTTATTTTCTTAGTCGAACTATAAGAACCATATATATAGTTACCCACTGAATCTTTACGATATGCCCGTACCCGAACATAATATGTTTTTTTCTTCTTCAATTTTGTTAGTGTTTTACTTGTGCTTTTGGTTGTTACCGTTTTCATACTCTTTCTAAAACGTTTATCCAATGCATATTGTATTTGATAACCCTGAGCGTATTTTACCTTTTTCTTTATCACTACTTTCAATTTTTTTGCATTAGAATTCGAAACACTTTTAATTACGGGTTTAGAAGGTTTCTTAACTTTTTCCCACTTCGCATATAGTGTATAATTGCTTCCTTTTCCTTTTTGTATTTTTTTAATTTGCTTTTTAAACTTTCGGTCCGTATACCAGCCTTTAAACAGGTAACCTGCTTTTTTTGGAGACCTTAAAGAAATAGAAGCATTTCCATTATAAACTGATGGATTACCTGAATGATTGCTTCCTCCGGCAAGAACATAAGTCAAACTGTAGTTCGAAACCGTAATATTACATCTCGTTGTAAAATTACCTACCTTAGCTGTTATTACTGCAGTTCCAGCACCCTGAGCAGTGACTCTGCCGCCTGAAACAGCAGCAACTTTATTATTACTGCTGCTCCAAACTGCATTTCGATCCGAAGTAGTATTCTCCGGTACATAGCCAATAGATAATAAACTGCTTTGTCCTTTCACAAGTGCAATATTCGTCTGATTCATAGTCAGTCCCTTCAAAGGCGATTGAACTACTACGCGGCACAATACTGAAAATTTCCCTACACTGGCTGTAATTGCTGCCTCTCCATTACTAATTCCCTTGATCTGTCCATTTTGTACCGTTACTACTTTATTATTACTGCTGCTCCATTTTACAGTCTTATCATTGATAGTATTTACAGGATTATAAGAAACCTGTAAATTTACACTGCTTCCTACATCAACGGTTAACTGATAACGATTAAGCCCAATGCCTTTTAACTGTAGGCTTAAAATTCTTTCATATTCTTTTTCTGCGTCTGTCAGAACCTGATATTCCTGCTGTGATATATAGGCAAGCTGCTCTTCCCTCAGGTTATCATATGCTGCTCTTGCCAAAAGTATTGCATCTTTGCTGCCCATTGACACGGTGCCGATTGCTGAGATTTTATCAAGTACTTCCTGTGCCTTTTTATAGTTGTACTTCATATTAGAAAGTGCCATCTCCGCCTGAACTAATACCTGGTAATTTTCCACCAGCTTCTTTTGATCTGCAGTCATCCTTCCAAAATCACGACGGATCGAAACCAGTTCACTTTCTTTATTTAATGTAACCTCTCCTATTCCAGCAATTCTAGCCATCATTTCCTCTGCCAGCGATTTATCATTTTTTAAAGCAGCAAGGTCCATCTCAATCCGTACTAAAGTATAATAATTTTCAACCAGGACCTTTTGAACATTGCTCGTAAGCGCTTCATAAGATGACCTGGCAGCCAAAATATCAGCTTCTGAATCCAGAGATGCAGATCCCCCTAATTCCGCAATTTGATTTACAACTTCTGTTGCTGCCTTAAAGTCATCTTCTGAACCAAACTCCTGAGCCATATCATAAAGTATTTGTTCAGACGAAATAAGGCGATCGAGTATACCCTCCTGCAGTTGTGACTTTTCTTCTTCTGAAAGCATCAGATAAGCTGCATGGGCTTCGGAAATCAGTTGAAAACTATTATCTTCAAGGTTTAGATCCTCTAAATTTGGTATTGCCTGTATTTTTTCCTGAACAAGCGCAATTCTGGCTGCACTTTCTTTTAAAACAGAAAGCGTTTCTTCTGCAGTTTCCAACTGCCGCAAAGTACGTTCATTTACAAGCACCTTTTGTTCTTCATTAAGGTTATTATAAGCTTCCCTTGCCTGTTCAATTGCTTCCTGCGATTCAATACTGACATTCCCAATAGAACTAATCAGCTTTTCCACTTCTTTAACCCGATTATCATTTTCGATTAATACAGCCAACTTTGCTTCTAAATCAATCAGCTTACTGTAGTTAGTGATCATCTCCTGCTCTTCTTCAGACAGTGCGTCATATGCAGCCCTAGCTTCTGAAATAGATTTTGCATCCTTCAGAGCAATCTCATTACCTAAATTATTAATTAATTCAATTACAATTTTACTTTCTTCCATACTGGCTTCTAATGCAGCAAGTTTCTCTTCGGCTCTCAACAGCTTTCTATAGTACACTTCACCAACTGCTGCCTGCTGTACTGCGTATAATCCATCATATATTTCTCTAGCCCTTAAAATATTAGAACGGTCTGAAATAGTAATCGCTTCCACATTCAATTTATTTACAATTCCAATAAATTCATTTAAACCTGATAGATAATCCACAATCCATTTTGCATGAAGAGTCATGTCTCCATAACTGCCCTTTGGAATTTCAGTGATTGGGGTACCAGTAAATGAAGAATTTTTGTACCACCCTTTAAAGGTACAACCATTTTTTGTGATCTGTTCTGCAGTCGGCAGTACAATGGTGTCTGTATAAGGGGTATAAATACTTGGTATTAAAACTCCCGGTGCAAGCGAACCCTCATTTAAATTTACATTTATAGAATATTTATTTTTACCATACTGTGCATATAACATAATGTCCTGCTCCGGCATAGACAGTAATTCTCCTGGCTGGTAAAAACTCCCGGTTCCATCTTTTTTTGTATTCCAACCGATGAGTTCTTCCCCGTCTGAAGCAGTTACTACTGGCATTTTTACCTCGGCATAAGGACTGTGCTCTTCTACAAAGCTCTCTGCATGACCATTTCCGTCAAAAATTACTGAAAAAGATGCGGGGGCCATTTCCTGATAGCTGCCGTCCGTCATATCAGTCATATCATATAAAGAGTTTTCTCCATTTAAAAATCGGTCATATGCGATTAATCCATAGACTGCCTGGTCAGTAGCCATTCCGTTTACAACATTTCCGGAACCACTTCCTCCATCATCTCCCGCCGTAACATGCTTGAAGCCGCCTGATCCTGGTGACGCACCGCTCCTGGACGCCCAGAAAGTAAGAAGGGCATCGATCATATTATTTGTATTAACTCCGTCCTGTACCATCCCTTTTTGAATGAAACTGCAGCTTTTACCGATATTGGGCAGTTCTACATAAGATGATTTGGGATCAATGTTAAGTGCAGTTAATGCTACAATCGCCTGCACCGTAGATTCCGAATTCACATTTCCCCAGCCCTTAAACGCACCATTTGCGGCTTGTAATTTGCTTAGTTCCAGAATTCCTCTTTCGACTACTTTTTGAAATTCATTATAAGATACAGATGAACCGGTTTGCACATATTTTGCCTGATCTAAATAATATGGTGCCATTGCCTGAAGAGCCATTCCTGTTATATCCGGATCGGGAATATCCCCTTTCAGTGCAAATCCCCCTTTCGTACCATCCTTTTGAACAATTTCTTTCCTTAAAATAAATTCCAACATTCTGCCAAAGTTATTAACATCCCCTGATTCTGCATCAACCGGATTTTTAATAAAAGAATATCCACCGGTATTCATGGCAATTACTTCCCATATTGGACCATTAATACCCTGCAAATATGAAAATTTGTATGAGGATGATAATTTATCGATAAAGTTATATCCTGCAACATCAGTAATATCATATCCCAGAGCACTTAACGCCAAAATAACTCTGGACCATTCTGTAGATTTGGCAAAATGCAATTTCCCCTTTTTATCAATCACATACTGCTCAACCCTTTTTAAATAGTCACTAAAATATTCCTCGTCAATATAATTCATATAATCAGCACCAATATACATCCCCCGCAGCAGGTCCATTACCGACCATTCCCCGTTATTGGTTCCCACATTGGGCTCTTTTACATGCTCCAGAATATACCGTGCTCCTGCATTGATATAAAATCTTATTCCCGGCTGCTGGTCTTCCCAGAATCGTATCTCCAGATTTTCATTAGCCTTATTTGGGTCCCACGCTTTCGCCTGTACTTTCAGGGATGTAACCGGTACAATGAAAAGTACCATGACAACTGCTAATACCAGGGCAAGTACCCTTTTACAAAAACCTCTCCATTTCATAAACTTCCTCCTTCTTCCCTGGAGCGTGATCGAAATATTACTGCACTGAAAATGGCATACAGCATTCTTCTATGAATTTTCAAACACCCTCTGAATCGTTTTTCATTTTATAACCTTAATATTTACGGTTTTAGATTTGCCATTTTTGCTCCTCACCTTAATCTTGCAATGTCCTGCCTTCTTCGCCCTTACAACGCCTTTCGAATTTACAGTAGCTATTTTTTTATTCGATGATTCAAAGTAAATTTTTTCCGTTGCCGTAATTGGCTTTCTGACAACAGTAATCGTCGCCTTCTTCCCTTTTTTCAGAATTATATTGCTCATATTTACTTTGATTGATTTCGTAACAACTTTGCTTTTTTGTACGTTTACCCTGCAGACTGCTTTTACACCACGTTTTGTCTTTACGGTAATTTTAGCAGTCCCTTTCTTTTTTGCTGTAATTTTCCCACTCTTTGTAACCGTTGCCACTTTTTTATTTGAGCTGGTCCAGGAAGCAGCCTTGTCTCCTTTTCCAATGCTTTTAACTTTCACTACTTTGGTTGATTTTTTCACCTGCAGAGGAATACTGCTTACATTTAACTTCACATAGGCTTTTGGCTGTGGTGAAGGTTTTGGGGGCTGTGGAACAGTCGGTGTTGGGGTTGGCGGAGGCGTTGGCTTCGGTTCCGATTTCTTCTGAACGGTTATTTTACAGGAAGCAGTCTGATCACCTGAATATACCGTTACATTCGCAGTACCTAAAGATTTTGCTGTAATAGTGCCGTCTTTGACCGTTACAATCCTTTCCTGATCGGATACCCATATAAACGGATCCGTAGCATTTGCTGGTGATGTTTTAATCGGTAATGTTAAAGTTTTTCCTTCTTCCAGAGATATTTCAGATTGGGAAAATGACAGACTGTTAACGGAAACCGCTTTGTCGATCACTTTTACCATAGTACTGGCACTTAATCCGCTTTTATCCCCGTATGCCGTTATCCAGACCGTACCATTTTTCTTTGCCATGACCAGACCATTTTCGTTTACACTTGCAACGGAAGAGTCCGAGGACTTCCATCTGATCTTTTCCGTATAGTTATCCGGCGATACAGTTAATAATAAATTTTTAATTTTCACGCCGCTGACGCTGGACAGGGAAAAACAAGGGGGACTGATGCTGATTTGCTGCAGCGGTATTTCCTTTACGGTTACCTTACATGTTTTGCTGAATGCCCCTGACGAAACCGTTATATCCGCCTCGCCTTCGGCAATCCCTTTGACAATCCCGGTCTTACCCACGGCAGCTATTTCCGGATCAGATGTAACATAAGTCCAGGTGATGTCGTCTGTTGCATCCTCTGGAATGCTATTTGCCTTTAAAGTCATTGTGGCACCTTTTGTTAATTCCATGGATTCCATACTAAGACTCATATCCGTCATAGGAATCTCTTTGACGCTTACTGTACAGGAAGCGTCAAAATCATTACAGACAGCCGTGATGACAGTGTCACCGGCGGCTTTTCCTACAACCATTCCTTTTTCATCTACTGTGGCGGCATTTACGTTAGAAGAAGACCACTGTATTTCCCTGTTATCCGATGTATTTGACGGCAGATAGATTACTTCCAGTGCACTTTTCTGGTTTTTCCGAATATCCAAATGATCTGCACTCAGTTCAATCCCGGTCATGGGGCTTTCCGGTACCGTAATGGTACAGGATGCCTGCAGATCTCTATAACTGGCTGTAATCTGTGCCACACCCGGACTTACTGCCGTTACCTCTCCGCTTTCTACTGACACCACTTCCGGGTCACTGGATGTCCAGTGGAGGTTAACCGGAAAATGCGTTTGTTCCGGCTCCACTGCCACCTGCAGTTCTTCACTGTCATGAATCATAATCTCTTTATCTTCTGTCAGCATTTTTATAGCAGTTACTTCACCAATCAATGTATTTTCCAACATTTCTGATATCTCATCTACCACATTTTGCTCTGCTCCTATGTCACTCATGACCTGGTTCGCCTGATTTACCATCAGGCTGATCTTTGGATCATTCAGCAACGCTTCTCTATTTGCTGCAGAATTTATACTGGCAAGCAGATATGTCAGACGGTCTTTGTCTGCTACCAGATAATAATCATCAATATCCCCGCCGCCCATCGCACCGGAGCCGCCGATCTCAGAACCATATCCTA
>Ga0137302_10510_pt1 | contig 17105 bp, 17 predicted proteins | sample Ramsor2O_GlcNAcB_FD_97184 | JGI IMG/M metagenome (GOLD analysis project Ga0137302, IMG submission 97184) | Mouse cecal microbial communities from Vienna, Austria - N-Acetylglucosamine amended with D2O_GlcNAcB | ecosystem: Host-associated > Mammals > Digestive system > Large intestine > Cecum... | reverse complement strand
GGCCCCGGTTTGTATCAGTACACATCTGTTGATGACTGCACTCGCTACAGAGTCCTGAGACTCTACTCTCGTCGCACGGCTGCAAACACACTGGATTTTATCGATTGTGTTATTGAAGAAATACCTTTCCCGATACAGCGCTTACAGACAGACCGGGGAAGAGAGTTTTTTGCCGTTAAGGTGCAGGAGAAATTGAAAGAATAAAGCATCAAGTTTCGTCCAAATAAGCCAGCCTCACCTCATCTTAATGGCAAAGTTGAACGTTCTCAAAAGACAGACAAAGCCGAGTTTTACGCTACCGTAGACCTCTCAGCTGATGACCTGAAAGAACTGCTGGCAGAATGGCAGCATTACTATAACTGGGAACGCCCTCATAGCGCTCACAACGGAAAAACTCCGATGGAGCGCTACTTCGAACTTGCAGAGCAAACACCATACTCTGATGCCGTTCACGCAAGCTATCAGCCCAATGAAGAGCATATACAGGAACAGAATTACAAGCTTGAACTTGAACTGAGAAAATTGAAACGATGTCTATGACATCACACAGCTTACAGTACCACTATACAAGAAAAATATATTACTGACTTTCCTATTTCCTGTTACTAAATAAAAACCATGAATTAATGATATTTTACTGTCATCATTCCACGAGCAATTACATTACCAGGGTTAATATCATCAGAGATTTTAGTATAATAAGCCCTGAAAGGTATTGTAATAGATGTTCCATCTGTCACAAATGGAATGTTTAAAATACTCTTTCCATCCCATGAAATATTTTTGCTTTGCGCCTTTACAATAAATCCAACACCACTTTGTTTACCAGATTCAGTCAGCGCAGGTAATATCATAGGTTGTGTTGATAATCTATCATACGCAGAAAAAAGAAGATCTAAAGCCCCTACAGCATTAGGCTCACATCTTATACTTAAGAAAGTATCTGCACTAATAGATGTGAGAGGTTCTCCCTGAACAGCATTTTTTAACAGTGATGTGCTAACTGGTGATAACGTCATATTGAGTGACTGACCTTGTGGTATAATACAACCACTACGATTAACAGTTCCAGACACACTAATATCTTCAGATAACCTATTAATAACATTACCATGTTCACCTATTTGTTCAATTGTTCTCCTCAATAATGGCATGGATTTCAGCTCTCCTGAGTCTGTGGAATTACTTATTTTTAGTAAACTAACTTCAAGCTGCTGCTCTATTGTATTGTAAGGATTTTGTTTTAATAGAACAGCGACACCTGCAACTCCTGATGAAAACATAAATCCCTGACTTGGCTCTTCTATATTTAGTACAGGAGCCAGAGGTGTCCAGGATATTCTTACTTGCTTACAAGGACCTATACACTCCGATTTAATCTGTTCTGTTTGTATATAGAATGGTACTTTTGAATTGACAATATCCTGTGGAGTTATTGAATGACTCCCCAGGTTAATATTTTTATTAAAAATAGCATCAGCAAATACATAGCTAATATTCCAGGGCGAGATAAATAGTACCATAATTGTTAAGATGTTTTGCATATTCATATTGTAAACTCTGCCTTTAATTACATGTTAGTGACAGACGAGAAAAACCTGACGATAACTTTAAGTCTGGCATTTTCGCCTTACATGACATTTCACTTTTCCGCCCCCAGTGAGCAATCAATGTTCCGTTATCAGGTAGGCCAGTCACCCATACTTGTCCATTATCTGCAACAATACTATCTCTTGGGATAACGTAACTATCAGTTGTTAATACAGACACTGAGCTACCGAAAGGAACAGGAGATCCATCTGGTCTGGTAAGTGTTATTAATGCCTTGTTCCCAGAAACAACGTTAAAATGTGCAGGCACTAATGCTCCCCGGGATGGAGTTACAGTTAAATCAGTACTGATTATTTCTGCAAGGTTACCAGAACTATTAACATCTAAAGATATATCATTGTTTTGATAAGGTACTAGATTTGATATGACTGTATAACCTCGCCAGTCAGAACTTACACCTGTTCCATTATTAACCCTTATATCACTAACACCATTGGTATCGATTAAAGCATTCGCACCATTTAAATTAAGCTCCTGTGAAAGCGTTAATCCCCTGTCATGTAAGACTACCCCACCAGATACGCCATACATTAACTGCTGTATATTTGATTCATGTGACCAAGAAGATTGAATATCACCATAAGAACCACGATAACGAGCGCTTAATGTACCAATATCAGTTTTCCCATGATTTCTTAGACCTTTCATTATGCTATATGTGAATCGTTGTTCTAACAATGAACCATTAATACCAGTTTGAATCAGTGTATCACTATTGCTAGTGATAACGTTACTATTTATTGATGCATTATCATAATTTGAAAAGGAATTCAATGGTAAAGATACAGATAAATATAGTGATTTATCATCATCATGATATTGCGGTTGTCTGGAATATCCTAAAGATAAACTTGTAGATATTTTCTTGACAGGAAAAGACCATGAGAGCCGTGTTTGCCAGCCATTTTCATTCCAATTAAAATATTTAGTCCAGTCAGTGCTAAATGTTAGTTGACCAACATTTCCTATATTCTGAGAAATTTGTGAACTGATTATTGAATGTGTTTGCCAAACGTCATTATATCCCCAGCTAAAAGGCCCTTGAGCTTGCTGTTGCATATCATTAAAAGAGTAATAACCGGAGGAGCTTTTCCAATATCCAGAAAGATTTAAATATGTATCCGTTAAATCAAATCCCCGAGCAAACATAAATCGTAGTAACTGCCCGTTATCATCATGACTTTTTAATACCGAGGAAAGTTCAGATGAAGCATGTGTCACATCTACAGAAAAAGCACCTATATTTTCCATGTATTTACCGGCACCAATTATTGCAGATTTATAATTATCAGCCAATATGACTCCTCCATATAGAGTAAAATCATTCTTCATCCCCCAGGCAGCTGTACTTTGAAAAAATTTTGGGGCCTCGCCTTTTCCCTGCCCTATTGACGAGCGATAACGACCTAATGATAAACCGTATCTTAAGCGCCCTTCTCGTTGTAACACAGGTACAGTCGCTGAATTTTGAGACAAATGTCTAACAGAACCATCAGCCTCATGAATTTCTATGTCCATATTACCGTCGTACAGAGGACTTACATCTCGTAGTTCAAAGGGACCAGCAGGAACTGTTCTTTGCCAAATGATCGTATTATTCTGTCGGACAATTATCTGTGCCTGAGAATTAGCAATTCCCCTGATTACAGGACTAAAGCTGGATAGCAATGGCGTTATCATTCCATCATCAGAAGCAAACTGAATCCCTTCAAATGGAAAACTTTCAAAAATAGAGTTGTCACTTGATATCTGTCCAAGATGAACCTGCCCTCCCTGGAGATAGCTATAATCATGGCTAGCCCAGGTATTTACAGATTGCCAACCATTATATCCTTTCCCATAGGATGAATTTCCCCAAAAACCATCATGACGAATCCGCCAGCCACCAATGTTAAATCCACCGCTTAAAGATAGAGTGTCATTTTTTTTTGAGTAACCTGTTCCTTTCTGTTGAGAACCTGTATATCGGTAATTCAGTAGCAAAGAAGACGCTCCATCATCCCACGTTTGTGGGGATGTTTTTAGCCAGTTCGGTTGATCTAACCAACGTTGAGGAATATCAAGGTTAAGTACTTGTTTGGTTTTCTCAAATTTCTCCCGACTTCCTGGTAGTAAGGCTTCCAGTCCATCATGTTCAAGAATTTTCTCAGGATCACCGTTTATATCAGATAAAGAGATCCCCCAATGTTTAAGTTGTTCTGGCGTTAATTTTGCTCTGACTCTTCGAGCTACTTCACTTTGATGAAAAGCAATGTTTTCCTGTCCGTAATTTTTCCCATTAACAACGACACTAACAATATAATTTCCAGGCTGAATTCCATCAGCCTGATTCAAGTAACTGAGGTCTATAGATGATGCATTGCTGCCATCAGAATATATTAAAAAATCCGAATTAAAATTCACACCTGACTCTTCAGCGATGGAAGTTTTTATATTTATGAATAATATAATAACTAATGGTAAATGAATTAATTTCACAAGATGCTCTCGTATTTTTAAAGTAACTTCAAAGTGATATTGAAACTGGATTACTCCAGCCACCAAAGTCATTAATTATCTGATATGTGAACATATGTGCACTTTTGGCATCTATCTTTATCTTTGAGAATGGAGAGATCATATAATCACCATCTTTAATTAACTTGTCATTTACTTTTATTTTATCCAAAGTAATAAAATAAGGCGTTGGATTTTCAATCTCTATTTTGTCATTGAACTTTTTAATTTTCATTTCATTATGTATGTTTAATATTCTTTGTTTGTCATTTATCCTTTCAGGACGGTAAAATAACTTTATTTTAGTATTTATTGCTATTTTTATACTTCCCCCAGCATTAGATTTATCTTCTGGCGGAATGCCCATAACATTTATACTGAATACAGATTCCCGATCAGTAGGTAGTGATTCTATATCGGATAATTTATTAATACGGAGCTGTATACTTTCGTTTTCATTCAGCCTTACAATTGGTGGGGTAATAAAAAAAGGAGATTTGTTATCCTCATTATAATAACCAGTAATCCATGATCGTAGTAGCCATATATCTTTGCCTGAGGTATTATTCGCTCTCAGTGATACACTTTGCTTTGATGAGTTGAATATAACTCTTGTCACATCAAGCCCTAATCCTTCATTTACAGAAGCATAGCTTGAGCCATAGAACAAAATGGAAATCAGAAAAAGAAATGTATAAAAAATCCTGCTTGTGATTCTCATATTATACCCTGACAGCAGATAAACGACGCGATTAACCCCCAACAGGCTAATCGCGTATAACTTATGAATTTAATTTATTTATAGGAAACAGTATATGTAAAGACACCTTTAAAGTTGCCAGTCCAGTCTGCACCATCTTGAGCCACAGGGTTACCACGTTTAACTACGGCTGCATAAACTGGTACAGTCAGATTTCCATTCGCATCAGAAGTACCTAATCCCTGAACGGTACCATCTAGTTTTGCGACATTAGCAATATCGTTAGCCCCCAACATCATTCTTAAACCAACAGCCTCAATAACATCCCCCGTATCGGATGTAACTGCATCTGCTTGCCAGACATTGCCCTGAGTAACATGCGGTGTTGTTATCTTATAGTTAAACTCTGTTGATGCAGGGCATCCGGATAATGTAATGTTACCAATTTCTTGTGAGTCAAGCGCATCTTGAATTTGGGCACTTTTCCAGAGACTTAAATTAATAGGTGCAAATGTATAATCATTTGGAAATGATACATTACATGTGGAGTTTACAATGCTACCATTGATAGTTACATCTTGCGTACCAACGACATCCCCAGACGCTGCATAGACACTACCGGTTAACATCAGAGCAGCGATTGCGCTAATTGTTTTAATCTTCATAAATATACCTATCTATAGGAAAAACTGTTGTTTGTCAGAAAACTAAAGCTAAAGAGCATCAATCCCATTTGCTTTAGCCATTAAATGCTACTATTACGCTGAAAAATACAAAAGAACAAAAAAAGAACAACAAGCAAGATAAAAAACAATAAAAACACACACAATAAATACAAAAAAAACAGCAAAACCAGATAATTCACTGTTTATATTCAATGTAAAGCATAAAACACTACCTTGTTACTTCTTTCTTTTATCCAGAAATATCAATTTAATGAAAATAAAAGAAATAGGTATTTTTTTTGCTGAAACTGCATATCGAAGAACAAAGCATTGAGAAAAATACAATATTCAGGTAACACTAATTTTCTACATATGACTCAGATATCAATTGAAGAGATGTTTTTTTTCTTATGAAAAGTAAACTAAACAATATTTTTTCAAAAAAGAGAGCACCCCGGACATTAGTTGTTTCAAACGAAGTGCAATTGCATAGTTGTGCTCTACTGTATATAAATAGTATTGCGCTATGTGAGCTATATTTAAATGGAAACAGAATTGAATCTGCAGCCCAGGGGACATTGTTTTTTATTGACAGAGGAACGAATCTGAGCATTCGTATAAAAAAACATACATTACAATCATCATATCACTTATATATACTTGGTGATGATGAGTTACAAAGTTCTTATGAATGGCTACAATCATATTTGTCCTCAGAATATTTGAAGCAAAAAATCCCCTCGTTACCATCTAATACTTTTATGTTTGTTCTGAACGAGTGGGAGAAAAAATTGTTTCTCCAGCTTCACAATAAAAATATAACAATGCAAAAGAAACATGCCATATTAAATTATTTTTTATCATGCATGCCAGATAATGAAATTATTTTTTCATTGATCTCTCTGAGCGTTAAAAAATCATTCTCAAGTATGATTAGAAAAATTATGCTTGAGAACATATCCAATAACTGGAGGGTAAATGATATGTGTACAATTATAAATATGTCTGAATCAAACATTAAGAAAAAGTTATATTGCGAAAATTATACATTTAAATCATTACTTCTTGAAACAAGGATGAATTATGCAGCAAAAATGATATTAACTACTGACAAGCATATTAATGTAATTGCATCCAGTGTTGGATATCTAAGTTCATCATATTTTATCAAGACTTTTAAATTGCATTTTAATATCACCCCAAAACAATTATCAATTCAATTTAAAAAAAGTTATGCTGACTGGAAGTCATAATAGCTAAATAAGCATTGGCAAATTATATTATATTTTATTGAATATATAAAATGAGCTGTCTGAGATATATAATGACATATACTGATGAGATGTTTTTTTAGGATTTCCCAATCAAACTATAGAAACTTTCATAAAACCAGAATTATATTTTGTTAAGGGTTTAGGCTGTTAGAACGGTGCGTCGCACCGTTCCTTTTAAAGGAACAAAAATATCACATTATATTTTTATCAATTTTATATAAAATGATTTATCAAAAAGTCAAAGCAGACGTGATGGCAACCGCCGAAAACAGTAAAACTAACGCCAAAGACAGTTATCCACTGTAAGGTATCTGATTCTACAGTTATCATCATTTAGATGAGGTTCTTGCAGATAAATATATCAATACTTTACCTTTAGAAGGATATATCATTTATTTTCTGCAGCCTTATCCCCATATTATCGCCCGTATATTAAGCCCGCATCAGGATGCTGGTTGTCGTGTCAACTGACAATACCCCTGCATATAACGCTACGTAAAAACTGACAGAGTCAGCGGAGGAAAGCAGGCCAGAATTCACGTAGAGCAACTTTCCTTTCTGTGTATTCTTCTCCTTTCCTTGCGATCATCTTTGCCCTGGCATTACCCCATTTCTCCCAAAAACGGTAAACCAGCCCTCAGCCCGCACCATGACTGGTTTAAGACGGGATCCCTGCTGCAAAACGTGCCTTTACGTATTTGGCTTTGCCCGCAATAATGCGGGATAAGACAACAAAAGGATCCGCGCGCTGCGATTTATTGTCATGGCAGGATCGGCCTGTCAGGTGCAAAATACCTGTATCCATAAACAGTGCGTGCGCTACGTGAAAAATAACTGATGAACAACGTCATTCCCCTGCAGAATTCACCAGAACGCGTCTCCCTGTTACCCATTGCGCCGGGGGTGGATTTTGCAACAGCGCTCTCCCTGAGAAGAATGGCCACTTCCACGGGGGCCACACCGGCCTACCTGCTGGCCCCGGAAGTGAGTGCCCTTCTTTTCTATATGCCGGATCAACGTCACCATATGCTGTTCGCCACCCTCTGGAATACCGGAATGCGTATTGGCGAAGCCCGGATGCTGACGCCGGAATCATTTGACCTGGATGGAGTAAGACCGTTTGTGCGGATCCTGTCCGAAAAAGTGCGTGCGCGACGCGGACGCCCGCCAAAAGATGAAGTGCGCCTGGTTCCGCTGACAGATATAAGCTATGTCAGGCAGATGGAAAGCTGGATGATCACCACCCGGCCCCGTCGTCGTGAACCATTATGGGCCGTGACCGACGAAACCATGCGCAACTGGCTGAAGCAGGCTGTCAGACGGGCCGAAGCTGACGGGGTACACTTTTCGATTCCGGTCACACCACATACCTTCCGGCACAGCTATATCATGCACATGCTCTATCACCGCCAGCCCCGGAAAGTCATCCAGGCACTGGCTGGTCACAGGGATCCACGTTCGATGGAGGTTTATACCAGAGTGTTTGCACTGGATATGGCTGCCACGCTGGCAGTGCCTTTCACAGGTGACGGTCGGGATGCTGCGGAGATCCTGCGTACACTGCCTCCCCTGAAGTAACGGCACTTCCTTATATAAGCAGTGGTCAGCAGAACAGACATAACATAAGCTGGAGCAGGTAGATAAGCTGTAGTGAGTAAACCATGTTTTATAAAGGGAGAAATGCCTCAGCATCAGGTTACGGGGTGACTCACGTAAGGGACAGGCAGATGGCAGCTCAGCCACAGGCAGCACTGCAGGAAACTGAATATAAACTGCAGTGAGCAGACCACTCACTGCACCTGATAATATAAGCTGTAGTCAGTAAAGGAGCACTCTTCACTGACTACAGTTTATGTTCAGCGGGATTTGAAGAGTTTTTCCAGGTCATCCAGCGTGATGCCCAGTTTTTCAAGCAGGGCAAGCTTCTCCGCCATCTCCGGACTGACTTTTTCCGCAGGTGAAGGTGGCAACAGATTTTCCTTACTCTCATCATTCGGTGCTTTTAACCGGGGACGCCGGTAGTGAATGCAGAAGAGTTTTGTCCGCCCCCGCTGGATCTCCGTGTAATCAAGATATCCAATCTCGCGCAACTGCTCCATTGCCCGTCTGACCGTCTGGTTCTGGGAAAATACAGGAGACTTCAGATTGAGGCGGGCACGCAGCCGTGCCAGCGATACCGGTGCCGGATCCCGGGGCAGGCTCTCTATAAATGTATAAAGTGCCTGGGCGGACTCCCGGCGCTTCAGGGCATTAATAGCCTTAAGCTGAAGAAGGACTTTTCTGTCAAACTGGTACAGTTCAAACAGGCGGGGATCGGCCTGTAACTGAACAATATCCCGCTCAGTATCGTAGTAGGCTGACTGTACCAGATGGGTGATGTATTCCCGGGTGTGCTTCTCATCGGTGCGGGAAAAGGAGATCACGGTACCGGCAATGCGTTTCAGGGAAGGGCTGATGCGCTCACGCAGCCTGCGTGATGACTGGCTTGAGGGTATACCACACAGTTTTGCAAACTCGACAAAAGGCAGTTCAACTTTGTCACCAATTACGTTATGGCGGGCAAAGGAATGAATGATCCCCACCCAGGTCTTGAAATCGTTATCCATATCCAGGCGGGGGCCGGTGATCTCAACCTTATCGAATCCCTCTGCACGGGCCAGGGAAAGACGTGTCAGCTCTTCCGTGGCATCAGTACGTGACAGTGTATTTTTTTTACTGTTCTTCAGTGATTTAAGGGTCGGTACAAAGACGCCCAGACGCATCAGCGCCACAGGTTGTACGGTGTTGTTATTGTTTGGTGTCAGTGTCACCAGCTCACCGGACGACTTATCCACCTCGCCGAACAGTTTTTTGATGTCTGAATTTTCGTTTTCCAGAAAGCCTCCTGCCTGTGGACAGTAAAAGAATAAACAGAAAATCGTGTGTCAGAACCCCGTCAACAGACTGAAGAAAAACCTTCAGTCTGTATTTAACAACTGAGTCTGGCGTACTGACCATAGTTTATGTCATTAACTTACTTCAGTATATGCATTACTGAATACAGCTTATCATGAACTTGTTACAGTTTATTAGTAACATGCCACAGCTTATGTGATCGTGGTCCCGGAGCACGAGTGACAAGGTTTGCAGCGGTATGGGGATCTTTAATGGATCCTTTATTGATCATTCATGGATCTGTTTACTGGATCGGGCCTCTGGATATGTGGATAAATCTTCCAGAAGGACAGCGCACACAACCGTTTTATGAAAGGGCTTCAGGGCGTACCTGCTCACTGTGACTACAGATCCATTGCGCTTCCTCGCCGGTTCGCGGGCTTCGCCCGGTCACCGGTCTGCGGCGAGCACCGTTTTTTTACAGGTAATTTTTGACGGAATCTGCCGTACTTCCTGAGCGTACGGTCATATCCGAAGTACACTTCATATGTATGTTTCAATGCCAGGGATTGTGTATTGTAGTGGATCACAAAATCAGGACACCGGGATAACCTGTTTCCACTTTTCTTCATGTAAGCAAGGCGGTAAACCATCGTTGTTAGTGTGAGGTCGATAAACGCTGTAATAACCATTAATCCACTGGTTTCTATCGCGTACCGCATGGCTAAAATCACCATAACCACCTTTCGGAAGCCATTCACTTTTAAGGCTGCGAAAGACTCTTTCCATTGGAGAATTATCCAGGCAATTCCCCCTGCGACTCATACTTTGCATTACCCCATAACGCCAGAGTAACTTTCTGTATTTATTGCTTTTATCTCATTCTTTCGCTGGCAAGATTATAAACGTCACTTCGCTCACGTTTACCCACAGCTACAACAGCGATAATTAATTGTTCGTCAATCACCTGATAGACCAGGCGAAAACCTGACGCACGTAATTTTATTTTGTAGCAGTCCTTTATCCCGCGCAGTTTTGCGGAAGGAATATGCGGATTGTCACAGCACTTTTTTAGCTTTTTCGCAAACTGTTGCTGAATAGCCTTATCCAGTTTTTGCCACTCTTTCAGCGCATCTTCCCTGAATTTTACCTGATACCTCATAGGTATTTATCCAGGTCTACATCATGCAGCGGTTGGTTGCTGCGTTCGGCTACCAGTTTAACCAGCTCCTGATCGTCCAGGGCATCGAGCATCTTTTCGTACAGCTCTGCGGGTACACAGTAGAAAGCAGGCTGATTACGGTTCAGGATAGCGACCGGGAAACCATCACCGGCGCTGACTGTCGCCATCGGGTTTTTCTTCAGCTCGCTGACACTGGCGCTTGTATCACTGAGAATAATGTTAGGCATAGGCCACCTTTCAAGACTGTTTAACCAGTCTCAAAGATACTCCTTACATGACCTGTTAACAAGTCTTTTGTTGTTTTTTGGACAGAATCACCTGAACGTCCACGTATAGGAAATTGAAAAACCAGTCGATACCATTGTCCTGCCACGTGAGCCTTTCTGTTTTTCCCCACCACTCCGGTGTTTTCTCTCTCTGCATGGTCGATTCTTATACCGCAACAGGCTGTTTTTTATTCTTGCACCGATTCCCAGGCACACTTAGCCTGTGTCAGGCCGGCATATACCTCAGCAGACTGATATCCCGCGCGTTTCTCCAGCCCTGATACATTCAGCCCCGCAATGGCCCGGCGGTATACCATCCGGCCGCCACACAGCACGCATTCGAACGGGTCACGACTCAGGAGCTGTTTCACCATTTGTGCATAGCACACTTTCGCCACTGGTTCCGGTTTATCCATCCCCAGAGCACGGTACACCTGCGGCAGCTTCTCTCCACACACCCGGTTGGCAAGGAACCCGAAGTACCTCACCATCTTAAAAAACTTCTCCGGGATGTGCTGTTTCAGCCTCGCGACCAGCTCACGCTGTGTCAGCGTTTCCGTCGCCGTTTCTCCCGTTTTGTGGTCCAGGTAACGGAAGCTCAGGCTCGCCCCTCCGTTGTAATGTGCCAGCCGGGAGGCTGCTATCGGCGGCTTCTTCAGATAACGACCCAGGTAGCGCGCCGTATTCCTCCCGCCGGCCGTTTTCTTCGACATGTACACATGCCAGTATTTTCCGCCAGCTTTCAGCACCAGGCTTCTCCACTGTGACTCCGTCGTGATATGTGACAACGACTCCGGCATCGCCATCCCCTCTGACCACGCTTTCAGAAGCAGCTGCCGCATATTCCACATCCACCGTGAACGCATCGCGTCTTTCAGGAAGCTCAGCTTTTTCCACTGACCATGCTTATTCAGACCTCCACAGGTTACAGACACATGTACATGCGGATGCCAGTTGAGACGACGGCCATACGTGTGGATGGCGCAGAAGATACCGGGTTCCAGCCCCCGTTTTCGGGCGGCATACAGCAGATTCTCCACCGCCAGACGGCACACGTCATTCAGCAGCCAACGGTTGCTTTCGAACACCAGCCACAGCGTGTCCGGCAGGGTGAAGACCAGGTGTACCCAGTCGCAGTCAGGAAGACGATTCAGCTGTGTTGCTATCCACAGGTCTGTGGCCTTCTTTCCGCAGGACGGGCAGGCACGGCTGCCGCATGAGTTAGTGACGTATCTGACGTGGGGCAGTCAGGTTTATCGCAGTTGTATTCCTTCACGCCCAGTATCCGCGTGCCGCAGGCCAGCATTTTGGTGACAGCCTCAACCTCGATATCGCGCAGACCGCCCGCATCCAGGAAGGACGTCCAGCACTGGTTGGCTGTGAACAGGCGTTTCAGCGGTCGGGGCTGAAAATCACCACCACTTCGGGTCATCCGCCTTCATCTCCGCTTCTGTTTCGTATAAATCAAAACGACGGCAGGTATGGCAGAACGTGACGTATTCGTATGGTGAATCCGGATACATTTTGTGGAAGGTTTCCCAGAAACAGACCGTGCAGGAGGGATGACCGGTGATAAAGTCTGCAAATACGGACTGATAAGGGTGATTATTGGCTCTGGCGACGGCTTTCAGAACCTCTTTCACCATTCTGGTGTGGACTTTCTGGTGCTCCAGGTTGTGTGACATGGGAACTCATTCTGGATGGTTACTCTGAAAGCTCATATTCTGCCACACCCCGATTTGCAGCCGCCAGGCTGCCGTGGTTCAGAAGACGTCTGCTGATTTTGCTGTTTACTGCGCCAGTTGTAGAGCTGAGATTCATACAGGCTGAGTTCACGGGCTGCGGCAGTAACACCGATGCGTTCAGCAAGCTTTAGGGCTTCACTGCGAAATTCAGGCGAATGCTGTTTACGGGGTTTTTTACTGGTTGATACTGTTTTTGTCATGTGAGTCACCTCTGACTGAGAGTTTACTCACTTAGCCGCGTGTCCACTATTGCTGGGTAAGATCAGCCGGCCCCATTCCGCCGAGTACACCAATTAAACCTTTCACGATACGTGCCTCTGAATACGCTCTGAAAAATGCCCTTGGAATAATTACCGCCCTCATTTTTAACAGTCAGAATGATCAATGAGAAATGCAAGATTGTATGAGGTGATGCATCATACGCATGATGTGATTTTCGGCATGCTTATCATTCGAAATGATAATTGCTGGATACTTGATGAAATTGTATTTTTTAGTGAAATACAATTTCATCATTGATACCATAAATGTATATGGTATGCACAAAAAGAATGGTTATGCTCTGTGAGATGACATTATAGTTGTTAGTGAAACGAAAATAACCTACAGACTACAGTATAGGCAATGTTCTTCATAAACTGCTTCTAATAAATTACTGGAGATGTGAAACCTACGCTACCTTACCGATAGCGTAGGTACAATCCCGTTTATTTAAGCCGCATTTCGCTGGCACCCCAGCTATAGCTCCCATCGGCCGCTAACGAATCTCCAAGTTCATGATAATCGAATTGATAAAACTCAGCGCGGGTACCATATCCGGAGTAGTCTACAGCCGCCAGACCAACGAACGCTCCGGTAAAGAATCCGCCGTAACTCTGCAACACATAGTCATCTGAAAGTACTGCAGCATCAAAGTGGACCGGGATCTCTGTGAACGTCACGCCATCAAAACTATATTCATAACTGTATGTCTCCTTACGGATCTTCGTCTTGAACCACACAAACTCGACTCCGTCAGGCACTTTGATTGCATTATCTTTCAGATAGGATGTATATTTGCCGCGGTTATTTTCGCTGACTTCGATGACTTTGCCACTAATTTCATTCCAGGTAATAAATACAAAGCTCCAGTGGCGGTCATTATAGTAATTCGTTAACCCTGCCATTTGCTGGTAGCTAAAAGGCTCAAATTTGACCTTAACTGTCGAGTCAAAATAGAAAGCCTGCCAGCGGCGGGCAATCAGTGACAGGTTGTGGGTATTTGTTAATGACCCCTGGCCGATTAATGTGAGCTTGCCATCACCAGTGGTGCCCATTTCTTTGGTAAACGGCACCCTCAGGGTATTCCAGTTTAGATCCAGCGTTGGCGACGTAAAGTCATCGTAATGGCTATTATCGCTGGCACTTTCTGTAAAAATGGCGTCTTTTGGCCCTTCAACGAAGGTTCTCCCTCCGTGGCCGCCTTCAATACGCGGCCAGCCTTCATCATCCCAGTACACTTTTTGGATCGAGGTTTCTCTGCCCAGAGTTGACCAGCCACGGGGATCATAGATTGATTCCCCCGGGCGATTCCACGGACGAGCACAGAGCGAGGCGTAGTACCATTCGCCCTGGGGAGTGGAGACCAGTGCACCATGTCCCTGCTTCTGGATATAGCTGTCAGGAGTATCAACATTGGTTAAAAAGACTTCTCCAGGCTCAGTTTCGAAGCTGTTAGCCTCCAGAGTTTTTGATCGTGCGACCACCTCCTGGTGGGTAAATACAGTTCCCCCCTGGGCAGCAAACAGATAGTAATAGCCGTTCAGTTTATAGAGGTGCGGCCCCTCGACGAGGGCTACAGCGGTACCGCGGTAGATGGTGCGCGCAGTTTCTGGTATTAACTCCAGCGTTTTGGTATCCAGTTCTGTCAGGGTGATACCATTAAAGGGGTGGTGGTACTCACGATGATCCCAGGTTTGCTGCACAATATATTTCCGTCCATCGTCGTCATGGAAAAGCGACGCATCAAACCCGATGCCATTCAGCTTGACCGGGTGGCTCCAGGGGCCCCGGATATTCTTCGCGGTAGTCAGGTAGTTTGTCATATCTTTAAAAGCACCTTCGGTGACTTTCACATCGGTATATACCAGCCAGAATTGCCCGTCCGCCCAGGAGAGCGCCGGAGCCCAGATACCACCAGAGGAAGGGTTGCCCTTCATATCCAGCAGGGTGGTGGTGGACAGGGGCGAAGGAAGAAGATTCCAGTGTTCCAGGTCTTTGGACTCATGTAAACGAACACCAGGAAACCACTCAAACGTTGAGTTGGCAATATAGTAAGTATCCTCAACGCGAATAATACTCGGGTCAGCATTAAAACCACGTAATATCGGGTTTTGAATAAGTGACATATAACATAACTCCTTTTTATAATTTAAAGTTTCGGATCTGTTTTATGTATGATTTTTTAACTACATACGGATCGCATCCAACTGGCGGTTAATATCGGTGACATGTTTATCAGAAATCGGATAAATATGAATAATCACCATGGCAATTGCGGCCAGAGCGATTGGGATCCACACCCCGGTCATAACGATCCCGTTGATAGCGCTGGCGCTCTGCTGGGCACTACTTTCATTAAATCCATACACTGCCAGTAGCCACAGCGGGATTGCGCCGCCGAGGGTAAAGCCAATCTTGAAGAAAAGTCCCATAATGGCATTGATAATAGCGGCATTGCGTTTTCCAGATTTTAATTCGCCATAAGCAATAACCTCAGGCACCAGCGCCCACATAAAGCCGGTTGCAGAAGTTAAGCCCCACTGTTTAATAAAGGTGGCTATGTAAGCCAGCCAGAGCGCATCGTGCATCCCTTCCCTGGACCAGACGTAAGTCAACAATTCGCCGACAATGAACATGGCAAGAAAAAGATGGAAAAAACCTTTTTTGCCAAAGATTTTTTTCAGTTTTGGCCAGAAAACCGGGAAGGCGATGCCTGGAAGAGAAGCGACGAGACCAACTGCCCCCATCCATTCGGAATGGCCGACGACAAACTGGTTGAAAAAGCCGTTAACGGTGTTCATGAAAAACATGAAGGTAAAGGCCAGCATAAAAAATAGGCCGAGAATAACCAGCGGACGGTTGTGTCTGAGCTCCAGGAAAAGATCGATAGTTCTGACGTTAGCGGTCTGTTCAGCAGTTGCGACAACCCGTTCCCTGGTAAATTTATAACAGATAAAAAGAGCTACCGCACCGATGATCATATAGATGGTGTAAACACCAAACCATGCATAGTTCGCGGACGGATCGGTATAATTACCTAGATTAATCTCAAGACCAAAAAAACCGGTATCCTTCAGGCTGCGATCTTTTGGGGACGCCATCTGCACAAACATCGGGAACAGCGTAAAGACCAGCAGGTTAGCGCTGTTAGCCAGCATCATGCGTGTACTGGTCAGTTTATCGATTGATTCCGGGTCGCGGGTCAGAGACGCATTGAGCGAGCCATAGGGAATATTGACTAAGGAATATACTAAATCCAGAGTCAGATAAATAATAAAGGCGAAAAGAGCAGAGCCTTTGACCCCAGGAATCGGCGCGAAAAGCAATGCTGACAGGACCACCAGAGGAACACCTGCTCTTAACAGCCAGGGACGATATTTACCGGCTTTTGATGTTCGTTTGTCAATATAGGTTCCGACCATTGGATCCCAAAATACATTAATAATGCGGACAAAAAGAAAAATAAAGCCTGCTGTTGCAGTGCTGATGATATTAACAGTCAGCATATGCAAAGCCAGAAAACCACCTATTGTGCCAAAAACAAGGTTTTGAGCAAAGTCGCCCATCCCATAGCCGATTCGTTCTCTGCGGGATAGTATATGATATTCATCATGTCGGCTGTGGATTATATTTTTACTCATTCTAAGCAGACTCCGGTTTTTTGTGTAGGTGAAACACTTTCTGGCACAATTAACCTCGAAGGATCTATTATGATTTTAAATTCGGTAATTATGTTTTTTCCCTTCTGTGATCCTAGAAGCAAAACGTAAGTGCTCAGCTTCACACATGGCAACTTGTGGGTAGAAGGTTGTGGCAAAGGGGGCAGTAAGTTCAGTAACAGCTTTCTTTGGGGTTTAGGGAGTAGTGGAACCAAAAAGACGGTTAAGCGGTTCAATTGAATGGTCAATAACAGGTAAATCAATCTGTTAGATCAACTGTGTCTTTTATTCCTCAAACGGCCAAGATGAGTAAGGTGAAAACTATCAATAACGTAACCGGCTACGCCGGGCTACGGCGCCACCCCGCTTCA
>Ga0137302_10504_pt1 | contig 17430 bp, 13 predicted proteins | sample Ramsor2O_GlcNAcB_FD_97184 | JGI IMG/M metagenome (GOLD analysis project Ga0137302, IMG submission 97184) | Mouse cecal microbial communities from Vienna, Austria - N-Acetylglucosamine amended with D2O_GlcNAcB | ecosystem: Host-associated > Mammals > Digestive system > Large intestine > Cecum... | reverse complement strand
CAGATGCATGGAATCGTTGCGGTGGACCATGAGGGGCAGCCTCTCCGGCCGGCTATTCTATGGCTGGACCAGCGTTCCAGAAAAGAGCTGGAGTCCATTAACAGTGTGCTGGATTTCAGGGAAATGGGAGAGATATTTAGGAACAGGGCATTTACCGGATTTGCTTTCCCGTCTCTTATGTGGCTGAAAGAGCATGAGCCGGAGGTGTTGTTAAAAGCCGGGGCAGTCCTGATGCCAAAGGATTATATCCGCTTTAGGATGACGGGCAATCTGGCTTCAGATGTGACGGATGCTTCAGCCACTGCATTGTTTGATACAGCTAAAAGAAACTGGGCATTTGGTATCATTAAAAAGTTTGGACTTCCCAGGGAGATATTTCCTGCCTGCGGCGAGTCTATGGAGGTGGCCGGAACAGTTACCAGACGCTGCTATGAAGAATGCGGACTTAAGGAAGGAATTCCGGTTGTATATGGCAGCGGGGACCAGATGGCGCAGAGCATTGGGAATGGAGTATTCAGGGAAGGCGAGGTCATTTCAAATATAGGCACCGGCGGTCAGATATCCGCTTATATAAAGGAACCCAAATATGACAAAGAGTTAAGGACCCATACCTTTTGTCATGCCCTGGATAAGGCATATACTATATATGGGGCCACTCTTTGCAGCGGTATGTCTTTAAAGTGGCTGAAGAATAAAGTACTGGGTATAGAGGATTTCGACAGCATGAGCCGCATGGCCCAGGAGATAGAGCCGGGCTGCAGAGGTCTGATATTTCTCCCATATCTGTCTGGAGAGAGGACCCCACATATGAATCCCAGCGCAAAAGGGATGTTCTTTGGCCTGAGTTTATGTCAGGACAGACGTTATCTGACCCGGGCCGTCATGGAGGGAGTGACGTTTAGTCTGAGAGATTCGCTGACTATTTTTGAAGAACTGGGGATTCAGTGTGAAACTGTCATTGCTTCGGGGGGAGGTTCCCACAGCGATATATGGCTGCAGATTCAGGCAGATGTATTCAATAAAAAAGTAATGGTTTGTGAAGTGGATGAGCAGGCCTGTCTGGGCGCCTGCATTCTGGCGGGAACCGGGTGCGGGATATTTGGCAGTGTAGAGGAAGCTGCCCGCAGGTTAGTTAGTTTCCGTGAAAAGGTGTATGAGCCCATTCCGGAGCATGTGGGTTTTTATGAAAAACAGTACAGGGTGTTTCGGGAACTATATACAGCCAATGGGCGGTTTATGATTTGATACAGATGGATTCCGGAATCATAAGGAGAATACATATGGGTAGAGAAAAGATATTACTGGACACGGATATCGGTACAGAGGTGGATGATGCCATTACACTGGCATATCTTCTGGCTAATCCGGATGCAGAAATCATGGGGATCACCACGGTTACCGGAGAAGCCGGGGAACGGGCAAGGCTGGCAAGTGTATTATGCCACATAGCGGGAAGAGAGGATATACCTATTTATCCAGGATGTGAAAATCCTATTTTTGTTCCTCAGATTGAGTTGTATGCACCACAGAAAAAGGTACTCAGCAGATGGGAGCATCAAAGAGAGTTTCCGGTCAACCGCGCGGTTGCGTTCATGCAGGATGTAATACGAGGAAATCCAGGGGAGATTACGCTGGTATGCATTGCACCTCTCACCAATGTTGGTCTGCTATTTGCGATGGACCCTGAAATTGCTTCGCTGTTAAAACATATCGTGCTCATGTGCGGCTCGCCTACGTATACCAGATACGATAACACAGGTGAGACTATGAGCGCTATGGAAAAAAGCGATGCCATTGTTTTGGGAAGCAAGGGCGTTATTGAAAATAATGCGCTTATCGACCCTCACGCCACAAAGATAGTCTATGGGGCAGATGTTCGGGAACACATAACATGTGGTTTGAACGTGACCAGCCAGTTGATGATGAAACCGGAGGAGGCGGAAGGGTTGTTCCGCCACCCGATTCTGGAACCGGTATTAGATATAGCCAGAGAGTGGTTTAAGGATGAAGAGAGAGTCACGTTCCACGACCCGCTGGCGGCAGTTTCACTGTTCCATGATGATGTGTGTTTGTTTGAACAGGGAGATCTATCCATAGAGACGGACAGCCCTCTGCTTTCAGGCTTTACTTACTGGAAGAAAAAGAGCGATGGGCGTCATAAGGTAGCAATGAGGGTTAATAAAGAGAAGTTTTTTGAACATTTGTTTGAGGTATTTTAAAGAGGAGGTAATTGGAATGAAATATGGCATATATTTTGCTTATTGGACCAGGGAATGGTTTGCGGATTATAAGAAGTATATGGATAAGGTGTCTGCGTTGGGTTTTGATGTTCTGGAAATTTCCTGTGCAGCGCTCAGGGATGTATATACAACTAAGGAGCAGCTGATTGAGCTGCGTGAATATGCCAAGGAAAAAGGGCTTGTTCTTACGGCTGGTTATGGACCCGCCAAAGCCGAAAATCTGTGTTCAGAAGACCCGGAGGCAGTGAGACGGGCCATGACATTCTTCAAGGCTCTGCTTCCAAAGCTGCAGTTAATGGATATCCATATTCTGGGAGGGGGATTATATTCCTACTGGCCCGTGGATTTTACCATTAATAATGACAAGCAGGGAGACAGGGCCAGGGCTGTCAGGAATCTGAGGGAATTGTCTAAGACCGCGGAGGAATGTGATGTGGTACTTGGAATGGAGGTGCTGAACCGTTACGAGGGGTATATTCTTAATACATGTGAAGAGGCAATTGATTTTGTTGATGAAATTGGAAGCAGCCATGTAAAGATTATGCTGGATACCTTCCATATGAATATTGAAGAGACAAATATGGCTGATGCAATTCGTAAGGCGGGAGACAGGCTGGGACATCTTCATCTGGGAGAACAGAACCGCCTGGTACCGGGAAAAGGCAGCCTGCCATGGGCAGAGATAGGGCAGGCGCTCCGTGATATTAATTATACTGGAGCCGCTGCCATGGAGCCTTTTGTCATGCAGGGAGGGACCATTGGTTCTGAGATAAAGGTATGGAGAGACATGGTGCCGGATTTTTCTGAGGAAGCACTGGACAGGGATGCAAAGGGTGCTCTGGAATTCTGCAGGCATGTGTTTGGTATCTAACCGGCTGTTTTACGGCACAATCCACTCCGTAAACCGGAAGGATTATACCGAAGAACAATTAAACGCCTGGGCGGACGGAGATGTGGACATGGAAGCCTGGTACAGGTCGTTTATGGAACATGAGACCGTTGTGGCTGTGGACGGAGAGAACATCATAGGTTTTGGAGATATGGATGAAAACGGCTACCTGGACCGCCTGTATGTGCACCGGGATTATCAGGGACAGGGAGCATATTGCAGGTGTCCACACGCCTCCATCCGGCGGCTGCCGGTTCTCAGTCCACGCATCCATCACAGCCCGTCCCTTTTTTGGGAGAAGGGGATACAGGACCAGCGTTATCGTCCATGCGTAGCTTTTTCCCTTCGGCGGCAAAGTGTTCGGAGATTTTTATATGGTTGTTCCCACATACAAAATACTGTGTGCCGTTCTCTGCTTCTCATTCTGCCTTACAATAGTCTTAGGCAGGATTAGGTTTGATTGCACCTTGGAGGAGCTGCACCCCGTTTTTCAACGTAAATGTTTTGCCCTTGAGCACAGCATACTGCCGCATCTTTTATGGATAGCACGAGTAGCAAAGTCCGCATTATCTCGGGCAAATCTTTGGACAGCATTTATGGGATAGGCACCACCGCAGAGCATATCTGTTCATGGGCTGGTCTGTGCCCCGGTAATAATGAGAGCGCCGGGAAACGGAATACCTATCTTTCTGCCTGGCACATGATTGCACAAACAAAGAAGGCATAACTGTCTTGTCACTATTAACAGTATAGTTGTATAACATCTTTCCGGAGTAAAGCCGGGGCGTGGTGGTCCTTTCATACTACCGCGCCCCGGTTTTTTTGCTTCGTTTAATAAATAATTCATATTTAAGTATGAAAACATACTTGACTCGAGTACGATTTCATACTAAAATAGCACCATTCAAGTATGAATTCATACTAAGGAGGTAAGACCATGCAGGAAAAACTAAATGAACTGTTGATGGATTTTAATAAGATGAACAAGGAGTTTGACGAATTATATCACAAAGTTGCTTCAAAAATGGGGATTTCAGACAGTGCCTTTTCGATCTTTTATACCATCTACGATTTAGGTGATGGCTGTCTGCAAAAGGATATTTGCTATGAGTTTTTTGCAAATAAACAGACGGTTAATTCTTCCATTCGGAAGCTGGTACAGGAGGGATATATTAATCTCAAACAAGGTGTTGGACGGGATAAGCACATTTTTTTAACCGAGGCCGGAAAACAGTTTGTTGAAAAGTACATTGTTCCAGTAGTCCAAAAAGAAAATGCGGCCTTTACCGCTCTAAAAGAGGAAGAACAGAAGGAACTTTTACGTTTGGCAAATATTTATATGGAAAGCTTGAGGGAAGAATTAAATGAACTTTAATTACATTGGCCGCATAAGGCGGCTATATTTAGGAGGGACACACAATGAAAACAATTTTACGGTTCATAAAACCGTATAAATGGCTATGCTTTTTTACATTACTTGTTATGTTTTTAGATGTTGCGGGCGGCTTGTTAATTCCGACCATCACAGCGGATATGATAAATGCCGGCATCAACGGTGAAAATATGGACTACCTGATCCGCAGCGGAATACTTATGCTGATCGTGACAATCGTTACCAGCTTGGGCGCACTGTTGGGAAGCTATCTCGCTGCAGACCTTTCTTCTAAAATTGGCAGGGATATGCGGAACGCTCTTTATGACAAGTCCCTTACCTTTTCCTCTTATGACTTTGAACAGTTTGGAACCGGCTCTATGATTACCCGCACACTGAACGATGTAAATGTCGTTCAACAGGGTGTTGTATGGTTTATTCAAATGGTGCTGCCTGTTCCCGCGGTTTGTATTATGGGAATTGTTATGGCGTTTTCTATTGATATCATGATGGGCTTCTTGTTGGTTGGGGCAACCGTTTTTATCTTGCTTCTGGCAATTTTTGTCACTCGTAAAGCTTCGGTGATATTTGACAAGCTGCAAAAATTTCTTGATCGAATGAATGTTGTTCTTCGGGAAAATGTTACAGGTGTTCGTGTTATTCGCGCTTTCAACAAAGAAAAGAGTGAAGAAAAGCGAATGAGAAAATCTTTTGAGGATTACGCCGAGGCAGCAATCAGCGCAAACCGCCTGTTTGTTGGCTTAGAGAGTATTGCCCTGTTTGCAATCAACCTGATTATTGTCGTTATCATTTGGTTAGGCGCAGACCGGATCGGCGCGGGATTTATGGAAATTGGTGATATTACCGCCCTGACGCAATATGCTATGATGATCTTTTTTTACATCATTATGGCCCAGATGGTGATGATTTTAATACCCCGTGCTATGATTTGTGTTCGGAGAATTTCAGATGTACTACATCTTACGCCGGAAATTCAAGATGGGATTGCGTCTGTTGACAATAACCTCAGTCAAACGAAAGAAGTTGTACGATTCAAAACCGCAAGTTTCCGCTTCGCAGACGCAGACGAAAACACATTAGAAAACTTAAACTTTACTTGTAGAAGAGGGGAAACAACTGCAATTATCGGCAGCACTGGAAGCGGGAAATCTACGATTGCAAAATTGATATTGCGTTTTCACGATGTTACTTCCGGGTCCGCCCTTCTGAATGGCAAAGATATTCGGAACATGACGCAAAAGGAGCTAAGGGAGCATATTTCTTATGTACCGCAAAAGGCATGGCTATTTTCCGGTACGATTGCCGATAATCTACGGCACGGAAATGACAGGGCAACAGAACAACAAATGAAACACGCCTTGTCGGTTGCGCAATCCGAATTTATTTATGCTCTCCCCGATGGCCTTTACTCCCGTGTATCACAGGGGGGCACAAACTTTTCAGGCGGGCAAAAACAGCGTCTTTCTATTGCACGGGCGTTGGCAAAAAAAGCCGATCTTTATATTTTTGATGATAGCTTTTCCGCTTTGGACTTTAAGACTGACGCGGCGTTGCGAAAAGCCCTTGCAGATGAAGTAAAAGACGCGGCGGTACTGATTATCGCCCAGCGGATCAGCACAATTATGAACGCGGAACAGATTATTGTTTTAGAAGAAGGGCGGGTTGTCGGGATTGGCAATCACGATTTCTTAATGCAGACTTGCCCTGTCTATCAGGATATTGCAAAATCTCAAATGAAAGGAGATGTGAACCATGAGTGAGAATAACAACAATGTAGAAGTCCTCGCAGATGAAATGGACTTTGAAACGCCGGATCATGCGTGGCAAACCTTAAAAAGGGTGTGGCGTTCCGTCAGCGACCAGCATAAGCGGTTGGCGGTTGTGCTTGTGTCTGTAGTTCTTTATACGTTCCTCTCTATTATCGCGCCTCTGTATAGCGCACATATTATAGATCTGCTTTGGAATAACATTAAAGAAACAGTTACAACTGGCGCGGCATTTCAAGTTACATGGGCGGCGGGCGGCCGGGATATGGTTTTCCTGCTGCTGATTTATTTGGCAGCGGCTCTGTTCTACACTCTTCAATCATTCCTTATGTCAAGTTTCGCGGAAAGACTTAGTTTGCGGCTACGGATTGAAATTAGCAAAAAGCTAAACAGGCTACCCTCTCTTTTTTTTGACCGCACTAAAACAGGAGAAATTCTTAGCCGGACAGTCAATGACTTAGATAAAACATCGGAAGCCCTGCAAACAGGAATGTTAAAACTGTTTACAGCCGTTGGTATGATTGTCGGCTCTCTGATTATGATGTTCCGCTTTAGTATTCTATTGACGCTTGTTTTTCTGGTGTTTACAGGAATTGCACTGGAGGCCACTAATTTTGTATCTACAAAAACGCTGAAATCTGCCCTGAAACGGCAGCAGTGTGTGAGTAATGTAACCGCACAGGTGGAAGAAGCATACAGTGGCCGAATTGTTATAAAATCATTTAATCAGGAGGAAAACAGTTCTGAAAATATGCACAAGGCCACGGAAGAACTGGCCGAGGCTACAAAAAAAGCGGATTTTATGATAAATGCAATCAATCCCGCGATCCGCCTGATTAACCGTTTCGGTCAAGTGCTGATTGCGGTACTGGCAGGAAAAATGCTGCTGGAAGGAAGATTGACCGTAGGTGTATTTCAGGCATTTTTCCAATATGCTAATCAGGCTTCGGAGCCGCTTACGGAAGCTGCCTACATGGTAAACAGTATGCAATCCGTTTTAGCTTCTCTGGAACGAATTTATAAGCTGCTGGACGAGGAAGAGCTTTCGCCGGAATCTGCTCTCCCCGCTGTTGTAGAGCAGGCAAAAGGAACCGTAGAATTTCAGAATGTCCGGTTTGGATATACGCCTGATAATATCTTAATGCACAACATCAGCTTCTCTGTAAAGCCGGGACAAAAGGTTGCAATCGTCGGCAGCACAGGAGCCGGAAAGACAACGCTTATCAATCTGCTTATGCGGTTTTACGAGTTAAACGGCGGAAAAATCACTTTAGACGGAACCGACACAAAGGATATGCCCCGTTCTAATTTGAGAAGTAATTTCGGAATGGTACTTCAAGATACATGGTTGTTTGGCGGCACGGTTGCGGAAAATATTGCTTACAGCAAGCCGGACGCTACCCGTGAAGAAATTGTAGCGGCGGCAAAAGCGGCCAGAGTGGATTTCTTTGTCCGCACAATGTCACACGGATATGATACGGTTTTAAGTAACGACGCGGAAAATATTTCTGTCGGCCAGCGGCAGCTTCTAACTATAGCCAGAGTGTTTCTTTGCGATCCAGCGGTTATCATTTTGGACGAAGCAACTTCCAGCGTTGATACCCGTACAGAAATTGAGATCGGAAAAGCTATGAAAGCCCTGATGAAAAACAGAACGAGCTTTGTAATCGCTCACAGGCTTTCAACCATTATAGACGCTGATTTGATCCTGTTCATGCAAAACGGAAATATTATCGAACAAGGAACGCACGAAGCCTTGTTAAAAGCAAAAGGGGCTTATGCTGATATGTATTATAGCCAGTTTGCGTAATGTCTTTGTCACGAAATAAAGGCAGAAACAGCCCTGTATAATGGAGTTTTCCGGGGGTGTGGCCACACTTCGGGACACTTTGTGTTGCAAAGCCGTTATCCAGCCCTCCGGCTGTATCGGTTGAGCAAAAGCCAGCGTGGGAATGGTGTGGTATCTTTATCTAAGTGAAACTCCGTGAAGGCCTCCTGATGCCTTATAGTTGCTGTCTGCTTATCCCCATACTCATAAATTCCAGGGGTGCCAGATGCACCTCCTGGTCATGGACATACAGTTTGCGCTTTTCAAAATCCAGCCGGAAATAATCCAGGCAGAACTCCTGTCCCCTAGCGGAAACCACGATGATGGGCACATCGGACTTTTGCCGGATCTGCCGCAGCACCTCCATGCCGTCGATGTCCGGCAGTCCCAAATCCAACAGAATCAGGTCCGGATGATCCGCGTAAAAAAGGGATATGCCGGACAGCCCGCCACGGACGATTACCAGTCCCTGCGGGTATTTATGGCCAATATACGGAGAAAGATTGAGGATAACATGGCCAATCCCAGGTTCATACTCACAGAGGTGGGCGTGGGGTACAGGTTTGTGGATGAATAGGGACCCGAAGGATACAAAATTTCAAACAAGTTCTAAGGTATACCGGAAAGCAGGCGTCGTAAGGAGGCAGGCGGCCCGGTATTTTTTGGAATATTTTTTCCGGAAGCAAAATTGTCTTGAAAAAAGTCGCTAAACTGATTAAACTGATACCATGAGAATATTATATGAAAAAACGCTGGACGGGATCTGCCTCCAGCGTTGTTATGGTTTGGACAAAATTCTGGAGATTCCGGGGACGGTTGATGGAATGCCGGTGACAGAACTGGCCGGCTACCTTTTTTCAGATACAGTCCGCAGGCGTGAACCGCCGCCCTGTGAGTACCGGGGAGAGCCGGAGCTTTGCGGCAGCCGGGTGGAGGAAATCATCCTGCCGGATACAGTCAGGAAGGTGGGAGCCTATGGTTTCTATAACTGCTATGGCCTCAACAGGCTTTCATGCAGCAGTGCCGTGGAGGACTGGGGAGCCGGGGTATTTACCGGCTGTACAGGCCTGAAATGCCTGGATATCCGTATTGCAAAGGGCAGGAAGTCCTGCTTTAAGGACATCCTGTCTGAGCTTCACCAGACCCTGTCCGTAAATTACAGGTCCGGTTCGGGGACGCTCCTGGCAAAGCTTATATTTCCGGAATTCTTTGAGGAGTCCGTGGAAAACACACCGGCCCGCGTCATCATGAGGGAGATGCACGGCTGCGGCCATATGTACCGGTACTGTTTTGACGGAGGGGACTTCCGTTTCGATGAATATGACAGGCTGTTTCCCCATGTAAAGGTCCAGGAAAAACCGGAGCTGGCGGTGCGCCTGGCCCTGTACCGTCTGTACTGGCCCTATGGGTTAAGGGAAGATGCAGAGGATGAGTACTGGGATTATGTAAGGATTCATGCCGGGGAAGGCACAAAAGGACTGATTGAACGGAGAGAGAGGGATATCCTGGGCTTCATGGCCCGGTCGGCCCGGCTGGGAGACACTGAGATAAAGAAGATGATAGATGCCTCCGCCAGGTCCGGTGATGCCCAGTCCTCCGCGCTTTTGCTGGATGTGAAGCACAGCCGCCTCAGGGCGGCGGGAAGAAACGGATGGGGAGAGGCGGATCTGCGCGGGGGAGGGAAGCGGACATTTGAATTATAGAAGCAGGAACCGTCATAGCTTAAGTCAGTAAAGCATCAGATTATAGAAATAAAATATACCAGGAGGATAATAATGGCTAAGAAGACAAAAGGACAGGAATTACAGGAACAGCTTACATGGGCGTTCCCTCATATTGGAAAGGATAAACCGGAGCAGGCGGAAAAGGCGTTTAAATACTGTGAGGGCTATAAGAAATTTCTGGATGCGGGAAAGACCGAGCGGGAGTGTGTGAAGGAAGCTGTAAAGATGCTTAAAAAGGCAGGCTATAAGCCTTTTGACTCCAGGGAATCCTATGAGCCCGGAGATAAGGTGTATTATGTGAACCGCGGTAAATCGCTGATTGCCACCACATTTGGAAAGAAGCCTCTGGACCAGGGCCTGAGAATCAACGGTGCTCATATTGATTCCCCCAGGTTGGATTTAAAGCCCAATCCTCTGTACGAAAAGGAGGATATCGCATTTTTAAAAACCCATTATTACGGCGGTATCCGCAAATACCAGTGGGGTACCATTCCCCTGGCCATGCACGGCGTGGTGGTAAAGAAAGACGGAGAGACCGTGGAGATTTCCATTGGAGAGGATGAGAAGGAGCCGGTATTCTGCGTGACGGATCTGCTTCCCCATCTGGCCGCCAAGCAGAATGAGCGTCCCTTAAAGGACGGATTAAAGGGAGAGGAACTGAATATTGTGGTTGGCTCCCTTCCCTTCCAGGATGAGGAGGTTAAGGAACCTGTAAAGCTGTTGGCCTTAAGCCTTTTAAACGAGAAATACGGAATTACGGAAAAGGATTTCTTCCGCGCTGAGATTGAGATGGTTCCCGCTGTAAAGGCCAGGGATGTGGGCTTTGACACCAGCATGATAGGCGCTTACGGGCAGGATGACAGGGTTTGCGCGTATACGGCCCTTACAGCTGAGATAGACGCAAAGAAGCCGGCCCACACCACGGTGACTATTCTGGCTGACAAGGAAGAGATCGGATCCGCCGGAAACACGGGACTGAATTCGGATTTTGTGCTTCATTACATAGAGGATTTGGCGGAGCAGGCAGGTGTCAGCCCAAGGGAAGTGATGAGGAAATCCCTGTGCCTTTCTTCGGATGTAAACGCTGCATTTGACCCCAGCTTCCCGGATGTGTACGAGGGCCGCAACACAAGCTATATCAGCAAAGGCTGTGTGCTGACCAAGTATACGGGAGCCAGAGGAAAGTCCGGATCCAACGACGCCAGCGCCGAGACCATGGCAAAGGTCATTGCCATTATGGAGGAAGAAGGCGTGTATTGGCAGGCCGGTGAACTGGGAGCCGTGGATGTGGGCGGCGGCGGTACCATTGCCCAGTTCGTGGCGCACATGGATGTGGATACCGTGGATTTGGGCGTGCCCATCCTGTCCATGCATTCTCCTTTTGAGCTGGCTTCCAAGCTGGATGTCTATAATACGTATAAGGCGTTTAAGGCATTCTACAAATAGTCTGTGGACGGTTGCTTAAATTTTCATGAAATTGGTGGAAAGTCTTTTTTTTCACGGACAGGTATGATATAACTATGTACAGCGCACGCTATTTGGGGATGAATGGAAAAATAAGGATAATTCAAGGTCCTGCGTGTGAAATCAGGATAGAAAAGGGATATGCAGAATGAAAAAATTAGCACTCATATGTTTATGCGGACTGGTTGCGGCCTCCATTATGACAGGCTGCGGGGCCAGCCAGACAGAAGGAAAGGAAAATCTCGGCACAGTAGAGCTGGCAGAGTATAAGGGCGTGAAGGTAAATGTACCGGCTGTCATGGTAACAGACGCCGAGGTAGAGTCAAAAATCAATCAGGTACTCAGCCAGAATCCTAAAATTGAGGAAGTGGACAGGCCCGCCGCGGAAGGCGACATTGTCAACATTGATTATGTGGGAAAACAGGACGGAGTGGAATTCGCAGGCGGCACCGGCGAAGGACAGGACCTGACCCTGGGCTCCGGCAAAATGATCGACGGATTCGAGGACGGACTGATTGGCACAAAAAAGGGCGATAAGAAGGAACTGAACCTGACGTTCCCGGAGGACTACAGCGAGAAAGCCCTGGCGGGACAGGACGTTGTATTTGAGGTGACTGTGAATGCTGTAAAGGAAAAGCAGTCAGCCGTACTGGACGACGCATTTGTACAGAGCGTTTCTGATTTTAAGACAGTGGATGAGTACAGGGCCAGCGTTAAGGAGGACCTTTTAAAGCAGAAGCAGCAGTCTGCCGACCTTCAGATTCAGCAGTATGTACTTAAGAATGTGGTTGAGAACTCCAAGTTTAGGCTGAATAAGAATACCCTTTCCAGACGCTATAATGACCGCATCAAGCAGTATGAAGAGCAGGCTAAGATGTACGGCACCAACCTGTCCGGCATGGCCAGAGCCAATGGCATGGATGTTCCCGGATTACAGGAAGCTGTTTACGCGTCAGTGAAGGATGATGTGAAGAACCAGCTGGTTATCCTTAAGGTTGTCGAGCTGGAGGGTATTACACTGGAGGATGCCGACCGCCAGGCATTTGCGGAGATGAACGGCCAGACTCTCGAAGCCGCAGTGGAATATTTCGGCCAGGAGACGTTGGATGAAATGGCCCTGAACCAGAAGGTAATGAAGTTCATGGCGGACAACGCAGTCAACGAAGCCCAGGATGCGGCTGCTTCGGCAGAGGAGACAACGGCAGCGGAAGAGACTGCTGCCGCAGAGGAAACCACAGCTCCGGCAGAAACCACAGCTGCAGAGACAACTGCCGCACAGTAAAGAAGGATTGCCAAAAGAAAAAGGAGGACTCGTACATGCAGATTTTAAAGGACAGGATACGCAAGGACGGCAAGATAAAAGCCGGAAACGTTCTGAAGGTGGACAGCTTCTTAAACCATCAGATGGACATCAAGCTTTTTGGAGAGATTGGGAAAGAATTCAAGCGCAGGTTCGCCGATGTGGAGGTCACCAAGATTCTTACCATTGAGGCCTCCGGAATCGGGATTGCATGTATTGTGGCCCAGTATTTTGATGTGCCGGTTGTATTTGCCAAGAAGACGCAGACCAAAAATATTGCAGGCGAGGTTTATACCACCAAGGTGGAGTCCTACACCCATGGCAGGGTTTATGATATCATTGTGTCAAAAGAGTTTCTGGGAGCCGGTGATAAGGTGCTGCTCATTGATGACTTCCTTGCCAATGGAAAGGCTCTGGAGGGCCTGGCTGCCCTTGTACGGGATTCCGGCGCTGAGCTGGTAGGCGCGGGCATTGTCATCGAGAAGGGATTCCAGGTAGGCGGAGACCTGCTGCGTTCAGAGGGAATCCGGCTGGAGTCACTGGCAATCGTGGAGAGCATGGACGAGGAAGCACAGACCATTGTGTTCAGAGATGATGAATAAGAAAACGAAAGCTTTATTTTATGATATTGACGGAACCCTCCTGTCTGAGAAAACAGGCCGGGTTCCCGAAAGTGCGGTACAGGCGCTGAAGGAGGCGCGGGCAAAGGGACATCTGGTGTTCATCAATACAGGCCGTGTATATGCCCATCTGGGTGAAATTAAGAAGCTGGTGGAAGCAGACGGATATCTGTGCGGCTGCGGGACATATATCCTTGCGGAGGGCAGGGTAATGTACAGCTACCACATTCCTCATGAGAGAGGGCTGGATATCAAGAGCCATATTGATGCGTGCGGACTGGACGGAGCCCTTGAAGCGTCGGACGGAATCCACATTCACAGGTCACAGTCACCTATTCCAAGGGTGGAGCAGCTGAAGGCGTCGCTCAGGCGTTCAGGCTGCCTGTCTGAATATGACTGGGAAGACGACTGCTATGACTATGATAAGTTTTATCTTATCTCGGATGAAAACAGCAGGCCCAAGGAGCTTTTTGGACGGCTCAGGGACATGGAAATCATAGACCGGGGAAACGGGGAATATGAATGCGTGCCCAGAGGACATTCCAAGGCAACTGCCATGGATTTGGTGCTGAAGCATTATGGAATCTCTCTGGACGACGCCTATGTGTTCGGTGACAGCGGCAATGATCTTGCCATGTTCCGCTACGCAAGCAACTGTATCCTGATGGGAAAGCATGACGAGGTGCTGGAGCCCTACGCGACGTTCGAGACAAAGGATGTGGAGGAGGACGGAATCGCGTATGCCATGAAGGAACTGGGCATAATATAACACAGCGATAGTTAATACGGAAAGAGAAGACTGCATGAAGAGAAAGACCTGGATGATAAGTGCCCTGATGTATGCCATGGTATTTATGGCATGCTTCGGGGTACTGCACGTTTTAAAAACTTTAATGGAGCCTTCAGGGTCTGCATCGGTTGAGCGCAGGGAAAGCCAGGTGCCTGAGAGCATCCGGGAAGAGGAAACAGGGGAGGAGTGGGAGGAACAGGCCGGGCCGGCATTGGCTACGGACTCCCAGGCCGGGGAAACCCAGGATGAAGTAATCCGGCAGGAGGGCTATAAGGAGTGGAAGAAGAAATTCCCCGGTATGTGGAACCCTCCGGCTTCGGAGGAACCCTACATACCGCCTAAGCTGATCCTGGCAACAGACCTTCACTATCAAAGCGCTTTAGCCGGAGACGGCGGGGAGGCTTTCCGGCTGTTCGTGGAACGGTGCGACGGGAAGGTGGTCCAGTATCTGCCTGAGCTTTTGGAAGCATTTCTGGACGAGGTCATAAAAGAACGGCCCTCTGCCCTGGTTCTCAGCGGCGATATTACCATGAACGGGGAGCGGATGAACCATGAGGAACTGGCGGCAAGACTCAAGCGGGTCCAGGACGCCGGCATACAGGTCCTGGTGATACCGGGAAACCATGATATCAATAACCACGACGCTGCGGTATACTACGGCGACCGGAAAGAGCCGGCTCCCTATATTGACGGACCTGAATTCCATGAGATTTACCATGAATACGGATATGACCAGGCATTGAGCCGGGACAGCAGCTCACTGAGCTATGTCTACGCCCTGGATGACAGGAACTGGCTCCTGATGCTGGACTCCTGTCAATATGAGCCGGATAACAAGGTGGAGGGAAGGCTGAAAGACAGCACCATGGCCTGGGCCGATGAACAGCTGGCCAGGGCAAAGGAGGAAGGCGTGTTTGTGATACCCATTGCCCACCATAATCTGTTGGCCCAGAGCAGGATGTATACCACCCAGTGCGCCATGGACAACAATGGAGAGGTGATTTCCCTTCTTCAGAAATATAAGCTCCCGCTTTTTTTCAGCGGACATCTGCATGTGCAGCGCATCCGCAAGCATAAGAGCGAACCCGGAGTTCCGGAAGGAAGTTACGGCATACAGGAAATCGTGACAGATGCCCTCAGCATACCGCCCTGCCAGTATGGAGAGGTGCTATGGGAGGAGGACGGAAGTATTTCCTATGCCACCAGAGCCGTGGATGTGTCGGCCTGGGCCCGGAATAACGGAAGCGCCAATCCGGACCTGCTGGATTTTGAGGACTGGTCCTGCCGGTATATACAAAAGCTGATCAGTGACCAGATAAGGGGCGTTGTGAAGAACCTGGGGACAGACGTGGAGCATTCCATGGCAGCTACCTATGCGGGGGTATACATTGATTACTATGCAGGACGGGAAATTGACGTCAAAGGCATAAAGAGCACCAAGGGATACCGGTTCTGGGAGAGGAACATGCCGGACAGCTATCTGATTCGGGAGCTGGATGCCATGATTGCTGATTCGGACAGGGACAATAACTATTTTCTGCTTCCGGAGGAGGAAGGATGGCTGACCGGAGATTAGGCAGGGAGTATGGACGGGAGATTCGGCGCTAAATCAACTGGCGGTAAACCGTCCGGGATGTTACAATAGGCATATACCATAATATGTAAGGAGGGCCTGCTGTGAATAAAGGAATGTGGAAAAGGAATCTGAGGCGCGGGGCGGCGCTGGCCCTGACTTTGGTGATGTCCCTGTCCATTGCCGCCTGCGGCGCGGCTCAGGAAAGATTGGCTACCCGGGCAGCGGGAAATGCCGGCGTGGCCGGCGTGATGGCCCATGAAGCCGTACCCTATTCCCGGAGGCCATACGAGCATTATGACCCGGCTGTCATGGAACAGGCCATGGCTGACTTTGAACAGGCCTGTGCTGTTGAAGGCCGGGATGAGGAAGTGCTGAGGCTCTACGATGCCATTGTGGATGAGTATGACCGTCTGGCCACCCTGACTTATATGGCCCAGCTGGAATATGACGCAGATGTGTCGGATGAGCAGGCTGCCTAAGAGCAGGCATATACTACGGACATTTATTCCGAGATGGGGGATAAGGCCGCGGCTTGTCTAAAAAAGGGAATGAATTCATCCTATAAAGAAGTCCTGGCGGATAAAATGGGGATTGAAAATGCGCCTTACATCGAATATTACAGGGAAAATACAGGGGAGCTGACCGAACTGAACCGGAAGGAGCAGGAGCTTCTCAGGGAGTATGATAAACTGGCTGCCGGTGATTTTACGGTGGAGCTGGAGAACGGACAGTGGAGCTACAGCCGGCTGGAACGGGAACCGGACCTTGACGATGGGCAATATGCAGAGATAGAGGATGCATTGGTCAGGGAAAAGAACCGGGTGCTGGGCAGCAAGTTCCGGGAACTTGTTCAGGTGCGCCGCCGGATAGCGGAGCTTAAGGGCTATGATAACTATGCCCAGTATTCGTTTGAGGCTGTTTACGGAAGGGACTATACCCTTCAGGATGCAGAGGAGCTTTGCGCGGATGTAAAGACCAGTATTGTTCCCCTGAATAATGACATCTGGCATATGGATGTGGCCCAGGAATCATATAACTCCTTAGACCTTATGGAAGAGAGTTCCACAGAGGATATACTGGCCTGTGTGGGAAGAACGGTCCAGTCGGTGAATCCTGAGCTGGGTGAGATTTTCCGGTATATGCAGGACAATGAGCTGTATGATATCCGGTCAGGGGAAGACGGACAGGACCGTATGGATAATAATTATACCGTAGGGTTCCCAAGCTATGGCGACGCATTTATTTTCATCAACAGAAACCATACATTTACGGATTACCAGTCCCTGATTCATGAATTCGGGCATTTCAGCTCCTATTATTATAATTCGGTGCCTGAACTGTTCCAGGGTTACAGTGTGGATGTGTGCGAGGTCCAGTCACAGGGGTTGGAGATGCTGGCCAACCAGTATGCGGTGGATATGTTCGGCGAAGGGGCAGAGGCCTTTGAGTTTGAGTCCGTTACGGATATGCTGTATGTGACAATTATGTCCTGTATGCTGCAGGAATTTGAGGAAGCTGTTTACATGGAGCCGGACATGAGTCTGGAGGACATGAACCGTACATTCAAAGAGATACAGGATTCCTATCATGGATGGTATTATGATGTCTACGATGAGGGTGTGTGCTATGACTGGGTGGATGTGTCCCATTTGTTTTACAGCCCCCTGTATTATATGGGATACGGAACCTCGGCGCTGTCGGCCCTTGACCTCTGGACCATATCCAGGAGCGACTGGGACGGCGCTGTGGATACCTACATGGGACTTTTGCATGAAGGTCTGGATGCTCCTTACCGCGGCACCATGTACCGCTGCGGGCTTCGGGATGTGTTTGACAGCAG
>Ga0137302_10503_pt1 | contig 17559 bp, 9 predicted proteins | sample Ramsor2O_GlcNAcB_FD_97184 | JGI IMG/M metagenome (GOLD analysis project Ga0137302, IMG submission 97184) | Mouse cecal microbial communities from Vienna, Austria - N-Acetylglucosamine amended with D2O_GlcNAcB | ecosystem: Host-associated > Mammals > Digestive system > Large intestine > Cecum... | reverse complement strand
CGGAAAATATGGAACCTGTAAAGTGACGGTAGGTTATAAAATCAACTATCACTTAAATAAAGGAACAAACAGCAGGTTGAATCCGACAAGCTTTTATAAGACAAAGGTGACTTTAAAGGCACCGTCCAGAAAAGGCTATACTTTCAAGGGATGGTATACCGATAAGAAAATGAAAAAGAGAATTACCAGTATCTCGTCAACATCCAGGAAAAACATCAGTGTTTATGCGAAATGGGAGAAAATCAAGATAGGTAAGACATCCATCGGCAAAGTACAGAGCAAAAAAGCCGGCAGCATGGCAGTAAACTGGAAAAAGGTAAAGAATGCAGGCGGATATGAAATCATTTATGGAAATAATTCCAGAATGACAAAAGGAAAAAAGGTATTAGAAACAAAAGGTACCGGCAAGACGATTAAGAAATTAAAAAAAGGCAGAACATATTATGTAAAGGTGAGGGGATTCAAAAAAGATTCTGCCGGAAAGAAGGTATACGGGGCATATAGTAAAGTAGAAAGAATAAAAATTAAAAAGTAAGATGAATATAAAAATGAAAAGATCTTATGAATAAAATGGGTCAAATGAGCCGCTTCCGGAGTTTGTCTGGAAGCGGCTTTTGTATTGTCTTATGTTTGAGGGATAAATGGTGGTTTTATGTATAAAATTATATAGTTTTTTTAATGATTTAGACTGAAAACTATAAAAATAAGAGATTTTGTTAAAAAAAGAAGTAATAGAAATAGGTATTTTCAATAAAAACGGTACTTTTTATTGTCTAAAAACAGTGAAATGTGTGATAAAGTATCTTCATTCCAAAACAGGAGGGTTATAGATGAAAAAAAGAGTTTCTAAAAATCTGTGGAAGCGCACCACAGCACTTTCAATGGCCGCCATAATGGCAGCAGGGTCTTGGAATCCATTAATAGTAAATGCGCAGCATGTAAAAGGAACAGCACCATTCATAAATTCTTGGTTGGTGGCAGGGCCTTATGAAACACCCATTGCCGATGAAATTTACGGTACGGAGATACCTGACAATCCAAATTTAGCTATGCAGGCAGCAGCTTCGGCATCGTCGGCTACGCTTAGTTCAAATCCACCTGAGTTTCTAAACGATGGCTCTACCAGAAACCAATGGGTGACAGAAGGGGCAGAAATTCCCAGCTGGGCACAATTGGATTGGAGTGAGCCGATTACGGCTGGAAGCATAGGGATCACACTCTGGAATGACGGGCGTCATCGAAACCAATGGTACGATCTTGTTTTTACTTATGTTGATGACACCAAGAGTGATCCCATCCGAATAGAAAGTACCTGCCAAAGCGCTGATTATCCCACAGTATACCAGCCGGAAATTCCATTAGAAAATGTGAAATCTCTGCAGGTAATCGTGGATGACGGACTGGATCCATATCCTGGTATAACTGGAATCAGTGAAATAGAAGTTTATCAATATCCATTTACTAATGAGAAATCAGCTGTAAAAAGCATTTCTGATACAATGGCTGAGACCAATGGAGAGGATGCGGTAAATGAAGAAGCAACCGCAATGGCAGCAACGGAAGAAGTAACGGAAGCAGCAGCAATGGAGACAATTGTTCCGAAGCTGGGAGAAAGCATGACACCTGGCGGACAGAAATGGGAGTATTTTGATGACCGTATCTGGAACCGTACCTATGATGATTATCAGGACTTATACGGCTATTATGGTGTAAAGAAGGGTGTTGATACTAAAAATAAATATGTGTACGCTCATACATATGTATATAGTGATACGGAACAGGAAGTCCAGTTCCGGTTTGGCAGCAGTGGTGAGCATCGTTTGTATGTAAATGATATTGCAGTGACAGGTCCATCCAAGCCGTCTGAGGTTCAAAAGGATATGGTAATAAAGGACATTCAGCTAAAAGAAGGATGGAATAAGATTCTGCTTCAGATCAGGCATACCTATACAGATGATAAAAATGCCAATGGAGTACCAATCGCAAAAGATAATGATGTTTATTATCTTGGATTTTATGGCAGGATCACAGATCAGGAAGGAAATGCGCCGGAAGGTATAAGCTATTCTGTAACAGGGACAGACAGCGATTTGTCCATCACCACAGCTGGACTTTCTGCTGATGATGTGGTACAGGATGGAAAGCCGGGAAGAGGCCTGCCCCAGAACGTATTGCCTATGGGATATACAGAGTGGCCCTATGTATGGAATGAATCTCAGTATAATCGGGATCAGTTTAACCTGGAAGCATCGCCTTTCCAATTTATGGCTGATGGAGGAAAACCGGGTTATACTTGGCAAATTACAGAAGGAGCGCTTCCGGATGGATTGGAACTTAAGAGTGACGGAACCATAGGGGGAATAATAGAAGCAGATGCCGGAGATTACAGTTTCACCGTTCAGGTGACGGACAGGGACGGATCTGCTGCACAGCAGTCATATACACTGAAGGTTAAAGAACGACCGAATAAATGGTTTGAGGAAGGCCGTGTCAGTGCATTAAGCCACTGCATTCCTGTCTACCAATATTTTGTAGACCCGAATTTTTCGGCAGATGTGTGGGCGGAGCGTGCCAGCAGACAGGGGCATTCCCTGGTATCAATTGAGGCATTGCAGCAGAATTACTACTGGCCGTCCCGTTTTGCAGATCCCAATCACGACAGAAATAAATATATGCCCAAGGATGAGAACGGAAATGTAGTGGATGGGTTAAAGCAGTTTGAGGAAGCAGTAAAACGCTATGGAATGAAATTTGGATTGTATTATGCAACAGAGGGAGGCGGACTGCAGCATTATTCTACCGATGTATTTGTGCAGAATGTGGAGGACTTAATATTACGTTACGATCCGGCATATCTGTATTTTGACGGCCCTCAGGCAATGAAAGGTGCAAATTACGATGTTATGTATAGCAATGTACGAAACTATAGTGATGAAATTATAATTGATGCCAATGCCTGGGATTCGGAATATGGAGATCCGGATTTGCGAACCGGGGAATGCAGCGGTATCTACGGACATGAGCGGGGATCAAAACTGACGAAGCGTACAATTATGGAACCTTGGAAATCCCTTCATACAAAAAATAATTATACCCCATACTATGCAAGAAGGGACGATTACCGGCTTGTCTCTCAGGAGATGGTGATGAATGCCGGAAGAGGGATGGTGGATAACAATGACCAGATGCCTTTAATGAGCAGAGGTACCAACTGGGATTCACCCCAAGATGTAGCACAGAGATATCCAAAATCCGTCCAGGAATTTGTGGATGCAAGGGAAGGACTGGCAGCATGGTTTGCACCGGAAGGAAAGCCAGAGCGTCATGAATCTACCACGGGAACTCAGCCTTACTTTTTGAATGGTTCGAATTGCCAGTGTACGGATGATGGAGCAGGGAATATTGATCATTTTGAAGATGGACATGGACCTAAATGGGGATATGCAATGTCCCGCGATAATAATGTTTATCTGCATATTATGAAAGGTCCGGATAGTAGAATTGGATTTGATGCAATATCCGAACAGACGCTGGTGGCAGATCCAATCAGGGATCGCGTTCAGAAAGTTATCTGGCTCAATGAAGACAAAGAGCTTTCCTTTACTCAGGAAGGAGATTTGGTGAGTATCGATATGACTGGGGTTACGGAAGACCAGGTAGACACAATTATCAAGATTGTAACAGGTAATACGAAACGCAGCTATCAACTGACAAATGTGACTGCCGAAGGTAAACAGCTTGCAGATGACCGTTTACAGGTAAAAGCAGAAGGTTACATGACGTACCAGGCATTAAAAGCAGATCTGGAGCAAGTGACTTTCATAAGCTCTGACCCGTCGGTGGTATCCGTAGATGAAAATGGACTCGTAACCCCAAAAGGCAATGGTGAGGCAGATATAACGGTAACCGGAACCTATGAGGGAGTTACAAAAGAAGATACGTTAAAAGTGAAGTCAGCAGATGGTAAAGTATATGTTGGAGAAAATATGATAAGTGCGTCTTTGTGGGTTGACCAAAAAGAAGCTTATGGAAACTTTCACAACCTGGAGGGATATCCGTATTATCTGGAGGGACGTTCGGAAAAGGGTGGTGCGATTGGTTTAAACGCTGCACAGGTAACGATGAAATGCGGAATTGTAGACCTGGATGGAGGGGATAAATATACCCCCGTAGTGATTGAAGACAGTGATCTCATATCTTTTAAAGACGGGAAATTATTTGCCAAGTCTGTTGAAGAAACAACCCGTGCTGCCGTATGGGCAGAAGTGCAGCTGGATGGCAAAACATTTACCACAAACAGGGTATATCTGGATATTCAGCCTTATGAGTCGGTAATGACGGGTGCAAAAGTTACAGCTAGCGGTCAGGTTGGTGAATATGCACCAGAGCGGGTATTGGATGGCAGACTGATTACAGGTGCAGATCTGGATGAATCCAAATGGTCCGCGTCCGGAAAAGGAGAATCTTCCCTATCTTTTGAACTGATGAACCCGGCAAAAGTGGAAAATGTGGAAATACATTACAATTCCCGAAATCAGAAATACTATAACACGCCAAAGGAGATGGAAATTCAAATCAGTGATGACGGCGAGGCATGGAGCACAGTAGAAAGTGTGGTTCCTCCAACAACAGGACAGGAAGCATATTTTGGATTTTCCGATATCTACAATATAGAACCGGTTACAGCAAAATATCTGAGACTGAACTTTCCAAAAGGCAGTAACGGTAATACAGTAGACATTCTGGAAGTTTCGCTGAACGGGGAATCTATGGCGGGCCGTCTGTCAAAACTTACAGCAAAAGGTGAGAAACTAACGGATACTGATGCAAAACTTGTGATAAACGGATATGATGGAACAGGTGCAGCAATGGATTTAAGCGGAGCAGATATTTCTGTAGAGAGCAGCAATCCGGAGATTATTTCTGTACATGACAATTTTAAACTAACAGCTATATCTGAAGGCAAAGCCCGGATCAAGGTAACTGCTGTAGCAGACGGAGCATTGGCGGAGACTTCATTGTTTGCCGATGTAGATAAAAATGGGCATATTTTCTTTGGCGATTACCTGGAGAAGGTCATATTGACTGCAGATACGCAGAAGGTCAGTGTGAATCATCCCGCATCCGTTCGGATACAGGGCAAGTTAAATACAAATAAACCCGCCGGACTTGCTGACGCTCAGATAGAATATATCTTCAGTGAAGGATCCCCTCTTAATAAGCTGGAAGGCGCTGACATTATTTACATGCCGCAGGAAATACCAGCCGGGCAGAAGGTGAAAGTAAGCGTAAAAGTAACACTTGACGGTGTAACAGCAGTGAGTAATCCCATAACATTGGAGGCGGCTGGAAGTAATATTGCACCGGAAGCAGAAATAAGTGTCTCTTCCGTACGTTCCCGTTCCGGAGCACCGGATGGTAATGACGCAGACGAACGGTATTTAGCCGAAAAAGCAGTAGATGGAAATGTGGCAACCCATTGGGCTGCAAAACAGGCAGATCATTCTCCATGGATCAAACTGGATTTTGGAGAAGAAAGATCCATAGAAAAAGTAATATTGAATGAGCGCGGTCATGAAGTAAACGCAATAAGAGAAGGTTTACTGGAATTCTATGATCAAACAGGAACGAAAGTGTTCGAAAAATTAGTCCAGGAGATGAAATGGGAAGAATCCCAGGATAATCTTGTTGAACTGGAACAGCCGGTAAAAGCTTACAGCATGAAATTTACGATTGACCCTGATGGAAAATACCATCAGGCAGGAAGTGAACGTGGACTGGCGGAATTAAAGGTATTATGCGCACCAGATAACCAGGAAAATATAATTGCGGGATATCAGCCGGTGTATGCAGAAACGACTACAGGAGTTATTCCCAAAATGCCGGAGAACATTACTGCAGTTTACAGAGATCTTACTACAAAAGCAGAAGCGGTAAACTGGGATAATATTACGCTGGATATGGTAGCTGAACCAGGTGTGATATTTGTGGAAGGAACCGTAAATCATTCAGATAAAAAGGCAGCGGCAGAAATACGGATAAGGAAATCATCCGAGCCCACACCGGATCCGGAAGTTAAGGTAGATAAAATTACGCTGAGTGAAACCGCCAAAACAGTGGTGAGAGGAACAAGCTTCCTGCTGAAGCCTGCTATATCACCGTCCAATGCTTCAAATAAAAAGATCATATGGTCCACCAGCAATGGGAAAGTCGCAGCCGTGGACCAATCCGGTAAAGTTACCGCAACAGGATATGGAACTGCCACCATCAAAGTACAGGCAGCGGACGGAAGCGGAAAATATGCCGATTGTAAAGTAACGGTAGGAAGCTATGTAGAAAAAATTACATTGAATGAAACAAAAAAAGAAGTAACAAAAGGTACATCCTTTACGCTAAAACCATCCGTATCACCATCTCATGCTTTGAATAAAAACATTATATGGTCTTCCAGTAACGAGAGAGCAGTATCGGTAGACCAGACGGGCAGAGTTACGGCAAAGGGATACGGAACTGCCACCATCAAAGTACAGGCAGCAGACGGAAGCGGAACATTTGCATCCTGTAAGGTAACGTCAGGATATAAAATCAACTACCATCTGAATAAAGGAACCAACAGCAAATCCAACCCCGCAAGCTGTTACAGGGCAAACGTAAAATTAAAGGCTCCGTCCAGAAAAGGTTATGCATTTAAAGGTTGGTATACTGATAAAAAATGGAAGAAACAAATCACAAGCATTCCGGCATCTGTCAGGAAAGATGTGCATGTATATGCGAAGTGGGAGAAAATTAAGGTAGATAAAGCTCCAATCAGTAAATTACAGAATAAGAAAGCCGGCAGAATGACAGTGAACTGGAAGAAAGTAAAATCTGTTAGCGGTTATCAACTGGTATATGCCAGCAATGCTAAAATGACAAAAGGAAAAATTACAGTAACCACAAGAAGTACAGGCAAGACAATTAAGAACCTGAAAAAAGGCAGAACATACTATGTAAAAGTGCGCGCTTACAAAACGGACTCTGCCGGAAAGAAAGTGTATGGTTCTTTTGGCAGAACAGAAAAGATCAGGATTAAAAAATAGTAGAAACGGAAGAATGATCTGACTACCGCACAAAAAAGTTGATTGAAAAAATGCCGCAACAAAGTCGCAGGAATATTATGTTTCTGCGGCTTTTTGCATCTCCGGAAATGCCTGGTAATCCTAATGCATTGCTGGCTTCGTCTTGTATATTTCAGAAAAAAGAAATATAATAAGCCCAAGAGCGTGTTTGAAAATTCATTCCCGCCATCTGCACGCCCCACTTTGCGGCATATTTGCCCGAATTCAGGTTACGTAGCCCGCTACGTGACCTGAATTCGGGACAAATCTCCCACAAACTGTGACGCACAGCTGCCAGAAAGCAATTTTAAAATACGCTCTACAGGAAAGGATGGTGAATATAGATGAAACAGATATTTTTAGTAGAAGACGACAAAGAAATTGCAAAAAACCTTGGGCGCCTGCTTCGTTCGGAAGGATTTACCGTTACCCATGCCCCCACGCAGAAAGAGGCTGTTGCAATGCTTACAGAATATAAATTTGACCTGGCACTGGTGGATATTTCCCTGCCTGACGGAAATGGTTTTACCGTATGTACGGAGATCAGGCAGACCCAGGATATTCCCGTGATCTTTCTTACTGCTTCCGGGGATGAAGCCAGTGTTGTTACTGGGCTGAATATGGGGGCAGATGACTATATTACCAAACCTTTTCGTCCCCGGGAATTGATCGCCAGGATTGGCACCGCTCTAAGGAAATACGGTCGTTCTCCATCTGCATTTGAATTATTCGGGCTTCAGGTTGATACCGTAAACGGATTGGTGAAAAAAGACGACAGGGAAGTTTTCTTGTCGGCGTTAGAATACCGCCTGCTGCTGATCTTTATCAACAACCCGAAAAGTATTATTACACGGAACAGGCTGTTAGACGAACTGTGGGACGCGGCGGGTGAGTTCGTCAACAACAATACATTAACGGTATACATCAAGCGTCTCCGGGAGAAAATTGAGGACGATCCTGCTAATCCGAAGATCATCCTGACTGTTCACGGAACAGGGTACCGATTGGGAGGCAGCTATGTTTCGGAATAGAGAGATTCGGAAGTTTACGGTCTTGTTTGCCCTGATAACAGCTGTAGCTGCTGTGGTGGGATTTGATATTCATCCTGAGTCGGGAATACTGGTCCTTATTTTCGCCGCAGCTCTGGGAGCCGCATTTCTGGCTTTTACCAAATCCCGTTACCAAAGCCTGGAACAACTGGCAAACCAGATCGACATCGTACTGCATAACGATGACCACCTGTATATTACCGAACTGGATGAGGGTGAACTATCTATTTTGCAAAGTGAGATCACGAAAATGATGCTGCGTATCCGGGAGCAAAATGACGCACTGAAAAAAGAGAAGCACCATCTTGCAGATTCTCTTGCCGATATAGCCCATCAGCTTCGTACCCCGCTTACCTCTGCAAATCTGATTTTGACTCTGCTGCAAAATAATCCGGAGGAAAAAGAACAAAAGGAACTGCTTCGTGAAACAGAGGAATTGTTTATACAAATGGACTGGCTGATTACCTCATTACTGAAAATATCCCGTTTGGATGCAGGTATTGTGGCTTTCCAGGAAGAACAGATCAACGTGGAGCGTCTGATTAACTCATCACTTCATCCATTTCTGATTTCAATGGAACTGCACAATGTGCAGATCGAAACAGAAATACCCAAAGGAATCGTGATTTCAGGAGATGCAGGCTGGCTTTCAGAAGCAATCAAAAATATCCTGAAAAATTGTATGGAAAGTGCAGGTGACAATGGCAGGATCAAAATATCCTGTGAAGCTACCCTGCTGTATACGAAGATTATGATTCGTGACAGCGGTCCGGGTTTTGAAAAAGAAGATTTGCCCCATTTGTTTGACCGATTCTACCGTGGGAAAAATTCAGGAGCCACAGGATACGGGATTGGATTGGCACTTTGTAAGATGATTATCACTCGTCAGAAAGGAACGATTAGCGTAAATAACCATCCTCAGGGAGGAGCCGTTTTTTCAATCCGATTTTCAAAATGAGGATTCAATGCTTGAAAAGTGACGGATCTCTCACATAAAAGTCACAAAAATGTAAGTGCAAAGTTCTATTATGGGTATAGCACAAGTAAAAGGAGGCTCACATAATGGAGTTTTTAAGAGTTCATGATTTATGTAAAGTTTACGGTAAGGGTGAAAACCAGGTTACAGCACTTGACCATGTGTCACTTACCATTAAAAAAGGGGATTTTACCGCGATTATCGGTTCCTCAGGTTCCGGTAAATCCACCTTGCTTCATGCTATTGCAGGCGTTGATGTGCCCACAAGCGGCCAGGTATTTTTGGACGGGCAGGATGTATATGCCCAGAGCAATGAGAAACTTGCTATTTTCCGCAGACGGCAGGTGGGACTGATTTATCAATTTCACAACCTCATTCCCACACTGAATGTAGTGGAAAACATTACACTGCCAATTTTGATGGACAAACGGAAAGTCAACAGAGAAAGGCTGAATGATATGCTGGATCTGCTTGGTCTGCAGGAACGAAAAACACATTTGCCTAACCAGCTTTCCGGCGGACAGCAGCAACGGGTCGCTATCGGACGCGCCCTAATGAATGCGCCTGCGGTAATGCTTGCAGATGAACCTACCGGAAGCCTGGACAGTCAAAACGGACAGGAAATCATCCATCTGCTGAAAGAAAGCCACCGTAAATACCACCAGACTCTGATTATCGTAACCCACGATGAAAATATCGCTTTGCAGGCAGACCGCATTATTACCATTGCAGACGGAAAGGTGGTGCGGGATGAAAGGCAGGTGGCCTGGTCATGAATATATTCAATAAGGTTGCTCTGCAGGGGTTGATTAAGAACCGGGCGAGAACGTTTATAACGATCATCGGAGTTGTTCTGTCTGCCGCCTTAATTACAGCAGTCGCTTCATTTGCCGTTTCCCTGCAAACCTATATGGTAAATGGGGCAATCATGAAATACGGCGGCTGGCACGTTGCATTTCCCTATGAAGATTCCGTTTTTATACAGGAACAATCCCAGGACAGCAGAGTTTCCAGCGTTGCATCTTTTGAAAATGTTGGCTGGGCAATGCTTGAAGGCGGAGAAAACCCTGACAAACCATATCTATTTATAGCCGGTTTTAACAAGGACACCTTTGATGCTCTGCCGATTGATCTGCTTTCAGGCAGACTGCCGGAAAACAGCAATGAGATTGTTGCCCCGGCTCATGTATCGTCAAACGGCGGTGTAAAGATATCAGTTGGGGATACCATTACTCTCCCTGTTGGCATCCGCCATGCCGGAGAGGAGACACTAAGCCAGCATAATCCGTTCCGTTCAGGAGAGGAAACATTTACAGCACAGGAAAACAAAACTTATACGGTCGTAGGTATATGCCAGAGGCCTGCATTTGAGGAACGATCTGCTCCGGGCTACACGTTTATCACAAAAGCGGATACCACAGACAAAGCGGAGAGTTTCAGTGCATTTGTTACTCTGAAAAATCCGGCAAAGGTTCGCTTGTATGCAGACCAGGCTGCCGGGGACGGCGCGTATGTTCTGAACGACGACGTACTGCGGTTCATGGGAATATCCGATGATCTGATATTCAATACCCTGCTCTATTCCATTGGCGGTGTACTGGTTGTACTTATTATGCTGGGTTCGGTATTTCTGATTTACAACTCATTTCATATCTCCCTGAATGAACGTACCCATCAGTTTGGAATTCTCATGTCGGTGGGGGCTACGGAGAAACAGCTGAAAAATTCTGTGTTGTTTGAGGGACTTTGTATCGGAGCTGTGGGGATTCCCATTGGTATATTAATTAGTATACCCAGCATCAAACTCGTACTTGCCCTTGTAGCTAAGAATTTCGCCAATGTGCTTTATGACAATGTACCTCTGACGTTAAAAGTATCTGTTCCTGCTCTGGCGGCGGCAGTAGTGATCAGCATGGTCACTATCTTGATTTCGGCGTATATTCCGGCAAAGAAAGCGGCTGGCATACCGGTTATGGAGTGTATCCGTCAGACAAATGAAATCAAGGTTGAGGCAAAAGCCATCAAAACTTCGAAATTTACATGGCGCATTTATGGTTTGGAAGAAATGCTTGCATTAAAAAACTTTAAGAGGAACAAGCGGCGTTATCGCAGCATTATCCTATCGCTTACTTTAAGTGTTGTGCTGTTTGTAGCTGCCAGTGCCTTTCGATCAGATTTAAATCAGACAGCACAGCAGACAAAAGTGGTTACCGACTATGACATCGGATTGGGGACACAGGACATGGATGACAGCGAAATGCTTGGGCTTTATGACAAGCTGAAGGCTGTGGAAGGCGTTACCCAAAGTTCCTGTCAGATCATTCAGAAGTATTCCTGTGCTGTTCAGTCAGGCAGTCTGTCGGATGCTTACCGGCAATCAGCAGATGAACAATTAACGGAAGAAACGGTAAATCTGCCCATGGAAATTCAATTTTTGGACGATGACACCTATCATGAAATTATCAATGGTTTGGGTTTGCCTGCTGAGGAATATACCGGGGTAAATGCAAGACTGATCGCGGTTGCCAAAATGGAGGATAACAGTGGTCAGGCAGGGGATGTCAGCCAGCTTGCAGATTTATTCAAAAGTTCTTCTTCCAGTGTTACGGTTATGCCTGAAGTAAATGGCAAGCCCCAATTAGAGCAGGGGAAAAATATAATGATTACCAGTGTGGACATTGTGCCGCCAGATACCCCGCCAATAACGGGAACCGTCCAGCAGAAGCCATACTTCTTTCAGATCATGGCACCCTGGTCCCTCAGGGAGAAACTCGCCCTCACCGATACCGCTGCAGATGTCAGGGTCAAAGGCCTTACGTTTCAGTCAGATAATCCTTCGAAGTCAACAGCGAAGATGCAGGCGCTGATTGAAGGATCGGGTATTACCTCCAGCTATACGTTATACAATGTCCATGCAATGATGGAGTTAAACCGCAACGTTTTATTCATTGTAAATCTGTTTACCGTTGTTTTTATTATCATGATTTCACTGATCGCAGTAGCAAATGTATTCAATACGATTGCAACCAATATCAAGCTGCGCAGGCGTGAGCTTGCCATGCTTCGTTCGGTGGGAATGTCCGACCGGGATTTTAATAAGATGATGCGTTTTGAGTGTATCTTATATGGTGGATGGACGCTGGTGTTTGGACTGCCCATATCAGTCATATTTTCATGGCTGATTTATAAGGGGATGGTGGCCGGCGGAGCAGACATTGATTTTACACTCCCGTGGGGAAGCATCATACTCAGTATGCTTGGTGTATTTTCTATAATATTTATTACAATGCTTTATGCCGTGAGTAAGATCAGAAAAGAAAATATCATTGATGCACTTCGGGATGATATGACCTGACGGCCGGTGCCTAAAGGCGGTGTTAGATGAAAGTAAAATGAGGTTAATAACTAACAAGGGCGTCAGATCATATCTGGCGCCTGTTTGTATTATGATTATCAGAAAATGACGAACCTAAGCAGCGCTGTCACATTCCGCCCCATCCGGAATTTCACCCGCCCATTTAAATGCCTTTTGAGCCAGAACAACCGCTATAATTTCGTTTATAACAGCAGCGGCTGCAATGGTACCCTGTATGATTTTGGCTGAATCCGGTGCGGGTCCTTCCAGGGCAGCAACAGCAATACCTGTAAATACCAGTGATACCCCGGAATGGGGAAGCAGGGTAAAGCCCAGGTATTTTCGGATCACATCCGGTGAATGAGAAAGTTGGGCGCCCAAATATGCACCGGTGTATTTGCCCACAGCTCTGGATAAAATATAGATTGCCGTGAATATACCGGCACCCATAATCAGGTGGTAATCCAGAGGTGCCCCCAGATTCAGGATCACTGCAATCAAAGCAAATCCCAGAATTGGATTGAATTTCTTCATAATAACCTGAAGCTGTTCTTCCGGGATCATATTGGAAAATGCAGCGGAAAATGCCATACCAATCAGCATGAAATTCAAAACAGGTTCCGGCAGTATATAGGTATTAAATAAAAATCCGCAGATGGATGCCAATAGTATAAATGCACATAATTCCAGGAGACAGAGGCTAGCGGAAGCCGTCTTTTTAAACAGGAAGCCTGCGGGTATGCCGATCACTGCACCGATAATCACAGGAAGTACCGGAGTAAGGACGATCATATAAATGGGCATGGAAGATGCGGATACCTGTGCGGAGACCACAGATATAATTGTAAAAAAGATGACAACTCCGATAATATCATCAATTGCAGCTAGGGGGATCAACGTCTTTGTTACAGGACCATTTGTATGGAATTCCCTGACAATGGACAGGGACGGGGCAGGTGCAGTTGCAAGAGCAATACTTCCCATAATGGCAGCAAGATAGAGCGGAATGTTAAGAAAGTAAAAGATTGCGCCAAAAGTAAGGGTAACTACTGCAAAAGTCACCAGAGATTCGGCAATTGTCGTTACAATAATCTGATTGCCGGAACGTTTTATATTTTTCCAGATAATTTCTGTTCCAATCATCAGCCCCACTGCACACTCCAGTATATGATTGGAAGTCTGATACCACTTCATATCCAGAACAGATTGATTCAATAGCTGCAGGGCATGGGGGCCCAGGATCATACCTGCAATGAGCCAGCCCAAAATAGCAGGCAGTTTGATTTTAGAAACTAATTTGCCGGCAGCAAATGCCAGAACAATTGCTGCGGCCAGACGTAAAACAGCTAATATCATAGTCTTTCCTCCTGGGCGATGCCATATAAAATCATATCTACCGATTTTCTTACTTTTTCTTCATGAATCTTGATAAATTTATTTTCATTTTCCCAACCGTTTGAATCTTGAAAATATTGCTGGTGAAATATTTCCTGAACTGCAATGAAATAGGAACAGGCATCTTCAACGGATATTCCTTTGCGCAGGGTCAGTCCGGATAATGCGGATTCAAAGAGTCTGAGATTAAATTGATCGAGATCTTTCTTTAATACATCAATGTCCGCTTTTAAATGAGTTGGCGGCTGTATGACGGCATTGTAAAAAATACGTATGAATAAGGGATTCTCTGTAAAAAAACGAAGTCGGGCATCAAAATATTCCTCCAGTCTTAGATCAGACCGAATGGTTTCGGGACATTTCACTTTCAGATATTTCGTTAAAGCTTCAAAGCAGGTTTTTACGCAGCTGAGATACAACTCATCTTTATTTTTAAAATAGTGGTATACCAGCCCTTTGGATATACCGCTTTCTGCAAGTGCAGCATTCAGGGAAGCCTTATCATATCCGCATCTGCCAAATTCCCCTATAGCTGCATGCATTATTTTTTCACGGCTTTGTAATGTTTTTAGTTCTCTTTTCATGAAGGAATCCTCCAAATATTTAATAATTGACTGAGTGGTCTGTTTGTAGTATAGCAGAAACAGACTGAGTGGTCAATTAGTAAATTAACCAAATCAATGATATCCGAATTTTTTTGACTAAAAAGTACAGATATCTTAATTATCTCCTAATTGGATAAAAAAGAAGCCCAAAATAGTTTTAAATCTGATAAATTAAATACTAAACCCTTTTTATACTTCAATGCTATAATGACGAAGAAAAACGAAAAGGCAAAATATAAGCCTTACATAATCGTTATTTCCATATCTTATTTGAGATATAAAAAAGGAGGATTTTAAGATGAAAAGAAAGACAGTAATGAAAGCTCTGACTTGCGGAGCAGCAGCAGTGATGACAATGGGCGTTATGGCCGGATGCGGAACAAGAGGGGGAGAATCCGCGGCTACCGGTACTTCCCAGTCAGCTTCCGAAGATGCAGGAAGTACATCCGGCGAAGGGAAAAGTGACGCCAATGTAATGATCGGCTCTGCAATTTACAAATTTGATGATACCTTTATGACAGGTGTAAGAACTGCTATGACAGACCAGGCAAAGGCAGAGGGAGCAGAACTTGAATTGGTGGATTCACAAAATAAGCAGCCGACCCAGAATGAGCAGGTAGATACTTTTATTACAAAGGGTGTAACGGCACTTGCAATTAACCCGGTAGACCGTACTGCTGCGGGTCCGATTATAGAAAAAGCAAAAGCAAAGAGCCTTCCGATTGTATTTTTAAACCGTGAACCGGAAGAAGCGGATATGAAGAGCTACGATCAAGTATGGTATGTAGGCGCTAAGGCAGAACAGTCCGGTCAGCTTTCGGGAGAAATCATTGCCGACTATTTTAAAGCAAATCCCGATGCGGATAAAAACGGAGACGGAGTTATCCAGTATGTCATGCTTCAGGGAGAACCAGGACATCAGGATGCAACGCTTCGTACTGAATATTCCATTAAAGCCATTGAAGAAGCCGGGTTTAAAACAGAGAAACTGGCAGCAGATACTGCTATGTGGGACAAGGCAAAGGCAACAGATTTAATGAAAGCTTTTATCACCGGACAGGGTCTGGATAAAATCGAGGCAGTAATTTCCAATAATGATGATATGGCTCTGGGTGCGGTAGAGGCTCTAAAGGCAGAGGGTTACAATAAAGAAGACAAAGCAAAATACATCCCGGTGGTAGGCGTGGATGCTACAGCTCCGGCATTGGAAGCGATGAAAGATGGTTCCTTGTTGGGAACGGTATTAAATGACGCAGCTAATCAGGGAAAGGCTACCATTAATGTTGCAAAAGCAGCGGTGGAAGGCAAAGAAATTAATGAGCAGAATATAGGATACCCTGTGACCGACGGCAAATATGTTTGGATTGACTACGTAAAAGTAACTGCCGACAATTATCAGGAATATATGAAATAAAAGGATAGAAATCAGACTTGGGGTTGTTCATTGACAGGCTGTTAATGTAACAGCCCTTCTGATAGGAAGGAGCGGCAGCATGGGAGATATCGTATTAGAAATGAAAAATATTACGAAAGTATTCCCAGGGGTAAAGGCACTTGACCAGGTCAGCCTTACTGTGAAAAAAGGGAGTGTACATGCGTTGATGGGGGAAAATGGTGCCGGAAAATCAACGTTAATGAAATGCCTGTTCGGGATATATCATGAGGACGGCGGGGAAATTATCCTGGATGGAAAGCCCGAAAAAATCATGACTTCCAAGCAGGCTTTAGATTTGGGAGTTTCTATGATTCATCAGGAACTGCATCCAATTCGCTTCAGGCCTGTAATGGAGAACATCTGGCTTGGAAGATTTCCCAAAATGGGGATCGTTGTAGATCGAAAAAAAATGATTCAAAAGACAGAAGAGCTTTTCCGGGAGGTGGACCTGGATGTTGATCCCGAAGCATTGGCAGGATCCCTGTCCGCATCCAGTCTGCAGCTTGTTGAGATTGCAAAGGCTGTCAGCTATAATTCCAAGATTATTATTATGGACGAGCCAACGTCTTCCCTGACGGAAAATGAGACTCACCATTTGTTTAAGATAATACGGCAGCTTCAGGATAAAGGCTGTGCAATCATTTACATTTCTCATAAGATGGAGGAGATTCTGAAAATATCTGATGAAGTAACCATTATGAGAGACGGACAGTATGTGGGCACGTGGGATGCAAAAGATTTGACAACGGATATTATAATCAGCCGGATGGTAGGAAGGAACATGACCAACCGGTTTCCGCCAAAAGAGTATAAGCCTCTCGACGATGTGATACTGAAAGTAGAAAATTTATGTTCTCCGCTGCCCAAGTCTTTTCAAAATGTCAGTTTTGAATTAAGAAAAGGTGAAATCCTTGGCATCGGTGGACTGGTAGGTGCCCAGAGGACGGAAGTTGTGGAAGCCATTTTTGGATTAAGGGAAATTGCGGAAGGAACCATTGCAAAAGACGGCAAAAAACTGGACATCAAATCCCCTCGGGATGCCATTAAAGAAAAGATTGCACTTCTGACGGAAGAACGAAGGGCAACCGGAATTTTTGGAATTCTGTCTGTATTGGATAATACGGTAATTGCAAACCAGAAAAATTATGCCCGCATGGGCGTATTGAGACAGAGCCAGAGGGTAAGAGCCGCCCAGGAATCGAATACGGAGTTAAGGACGAAGACTCCCAACATGGAAGAAGCAATCCAGAACCTGTCCGGAGGTAATCAGCAGAAAGTACTGCTTGCCAGATGGCTGCTGACCGAACCGGATATATTAATCCTGGATGAGCCTACCAGGGGAATTGATGTAGGGGCAAAATATGAAATCTATACAATCATGCACAAGCTTGCGAGCCAGGGAAAATCCATTATTATGATTTCCTCGGAAATGCCGGAGCTGTTGGGAATGTCGGACCGCATCATGGTCATGTGTGAAGGCCGGGTAACCGGTATTTTAGAAACAGAAGAAGCAGACTCGGTAAGCGTCATGAATTGTGCTACGAAATTTATGAATTAGATACATAAACTAGATATTCTGAATCCTAAGACAAGGTTTAAGAAGTTCGATAGAGAGAGAGGTAATACATATGCAGAAATCAGGAAAGA